>OIXH01000059.1_pt1 | contig 135738 bp, 115 predicted proteins | sample 1587741 | NCBI WGS metagenome assembly OIXH01 (sample SAMEA3888916, study PRJEB22519) | human gut metagenome | biome: human gut; feature: human-associated habitat; material: faeces | place: Denmark | collected 2011 | reverse complement strand
AGCAAATGGCTCATTTTTATTTAATTGTAATTTACACCATTATATGGACGTAGCCCCAGAAAATAGAAGCATGAGAAAAAATATGAAAGATTTGCTTTAAATTATGTTAAGACCGGAGCAGCAAATCTATATGAAAATAAAATTTGCTTTAAAATATATTATTGGACAGGAAGCAAAAAGCGAAAAAAGCAGAAAATGCGTCTAAAAGTTTTGCGGACAGGAAGCAAAGGAGAGAAAAAACGAAAAATGCTTCCAACATTTCTTTGGGCAGGAAGCAAAAAGCGAAAAATGTCCAAGAAAAGTAAAAACGGAAAGGGGACTACACATGAAAAAATCATGTTCTTTTGGGAAAGGTCTGATAGCGGGAATAGTCATATGGTTGTTTATTATTCTGGCGGATGCCATCGATGAATTTGTTCTGGATGTGGATTCCTTCCTGGGTATAAACGGTAGCCTTGTTGTTTTGCTTTGTATGATAGTAGCCTATATCGTGTATTACATAAAAAAGAAGCCGGGCTGGAAAAATATTCTGTGCTTTTTTGCAGGCTACCTGATAACGGGCGCCGCCACGGGATGGATTATCTGGAATGCCTTGGAAAACGAAACGTTTTTTATAGAGCAGACGAGTAAACGATGCTATTTCTTTTGCCTGAACGGAATAGAATATCTGTTGTATCCTTTTATCACCATAGGGGCCTTCAGTGTATTATGTGCCTTGTTTCATGCCGTTTATGCCATAATTTCATTGCTTTGTCCTTGCAATAAAAAGGACCATGTACTATAATTTAAGACATATTTGCGTCCCCATAAGCGGACAGAAAGGGATTTACTCGATGAAAAAGACAATCATTACAGTAGTAGGAAAAGATACGGTAGGAATTATTGCAAAGGTCTGCACCTATCTGGCAGAAAACAAAATTAACATTCTGGATATCTCCCAGACCATCGTTCAGGGATATTTCAATATGATGATGATAGTTGATACGGCGGAAAGCACAAAATCCCACGGAGATATGGCGGATGAATTAGAAAAATTAGGAGAGGGCATCGGCGTTATCATCAAATGCCAGAAGGAAGAAATTTTTGACATGATGCACAGAGTATAAGCTTACCGAAGGAGACAGCCATGATTAACATATCAGAAGTAGTAGAAACCAATAATATGATAGAGAAGGAAAATCTGGATGTGAGAACCATTACCTTAGGTATCAGCCTTCTTGATTGTATTGATTCCGATTTGAATGCCTTAAACGACAAGATTTATAAAAAGATTTACGAAGCAGCCAAGGATCTGGTAAAGACCGGCGAAGAAATTTCCGGTGAGTTCGGAATTCCCATTGTCAACAAGAGAATTTCCGTTACCCCCATTGCCCTAATAGGCGCGGCAGCCTGCAAGACAATTGAAGATTTTGCAAGCATTGCAAAGACTTTGGATAAGGTAGCACACGAAGTGGGCGTAAACTTTATCGGCGGCTATTCCGCACTGGTAAGCAAGGGTATGACACCGGCGGATGAACTGCTTATCCGTTCCATTCCTTTGGCACTTTCCACAACGGAAAGAGTGTGCAGCTCCGTAAACTTAGGTTCCACCAAGACCGGTATCAACATGGATGCGGTTCGCCTGATGGGCCAGATGATTAAACAGACGGCGGAGTACACCAAAGAGGACGACTCCTTAGGCTGTGCCAAGTTAGTGGTATTCTGTAATGCACCGGATGACAATCCGTTTATGGCAGGCGCATTCCACGGCGTTACGGAAGCAGACAAGATTATTAACGTAGGTGTCAGCGGTCCCGGTGTAGTAAAGACTGCTCTGGAAAAGGTAAGAGGCGAAAGCTTTGAAGTGCTTTGCGAGACCATTAAAAAGACGGCGTTCAAGGTTACCCGTGTGGGACAGCTTGTTGCCAAAGAAGCCTCCCGTATGTTGAACGTACCCTTCGGTATTGTGGATTTGTCACTGGCACCCACACCGGCTATCGGCGATAGCGTAGCGGATATTTTATGTGAAATCGGTCTGGAATATGCAGGCGCTCCCGGTACCACCGCAGCACTGGCGCTCTTAAACGACCAGGTGAAAAAGGGCGGCGTTATGGCATCCTCCTACGTGGGTGGCTTGTCCGGCGCGTTTATTCCGGTCAGCGAAGACCAGGGTATGATTGATGCCGTTGTGGCAGGAGCCCTTACCATTGAAAAGCTGGAAGCCATGACCTGTGTCTGCTCCGTAGGACTTGATATGATTGCCATTCCCGGAGACACCAGCGAAAGCACCATTTCCGGTATCATTGCGGATGAAATGGCTATCGGTATGGTAAACCAGAAGACCACGGCAGTGAGAGTTATTCCCGTTATCGGCAAGGGAGTGGGAGAAAAGGTAGAGTTCGGCGGACTGTTAGGTTACGCACCGGTTATGCCGGTCAATCCGTTCTCCTGTGAAGCCTTTGTAAGCAGAACCGGCAGAATACCGGCTCCGATACACAGCTTTAAGAACTAAAAACGAAATGCATAAGAAATGACATTTGACATAAATGACATAAGTCATAAATGACATAAGTCATTAAGAAATCCGAATGACAGGGCGGCTGTACTCAGACACAAAGGGGCAGTCGTCCTTTTGCATGTGTAGCTTGTGCAGCATGTGCTGCATGCGTACATGTTCGTAAAGTTGGGCGGCAAAGATGTCCTTGGAAAGGCAGGAAAGAGCCTCGGGGGACAAAAGGGAAGAAGCGTCCTTTAAGCGGGACAGCAGCGGAATATTTTCCTTGGAAAGACAGCCAAACACTTCAAAGGAGGCTTCCCGGAAGCCTAAAATGCGGGCATAGGGCGCTGCAGTGGGAAGGTCTTCTTTTTTTATGGAAAGCAGAATGTGAAGCAGGGAACGGTACACTCTTGTCAGGGTAATATCCTTGCTTTTTAAGCTGTTTTCGCAGAAGGCGGAAAAGGTGGTAAAGGTGCCGAGATTTTTCCGTATCTTATCGGATAAATCGGAAGAAACATCAAGATAAGAATCGTAGCCGGCATCCTTTTCGGAAAGCAGCTTGTAAAAAAGCATGCCGGAAAAATCATCCGCACACAGGGCACTTTTCGTTTGACAGGTATCGAAAAATTCCTGCCGGATGCTTTCCGGTACATAGCGGAGCAAGTCGGGATTTCCTTCCGCAATGCCCTTACGGAGAGCCATGGCGGAACAGAAGGATTCCTCGGATAAGGTATGGGACAGATAGCCGTCCCCCTCACGCTTAATGGTATAGGGAACCGGCGCATGTTGTCCATTTTTCTCTAATGCAAGCAGCGCTTTAAGGTATTCTATACCCAGAATATTGTTGGGAGAAGCGAGAACGTCGGAAGCAGCCGCATCCACGCCGGACAGACTGCCGGAAGCAGCCGCATCCACGCCGGACAGACTGCCGGAAGCAGCCGCATCCATGCCGGAAAGACTGCCGGCAGAAGGCAGATTGTTGAATGCAGACGCATCCGCACCGGGAAGACTGCCGGCATGTGCACACTTTCGCACTGCAACTGCGCGGGCGGAGGGGAAGGAAAGCCCTTCCTTCAGGGCTTTGTTCAAGGCTTCCTTGTAAGCGGGCGGCTCCGCAAAGAGCAGGGATGCAATTTCCCGTAAGGGCGCAATTTCCCCGCATTCGCTGCCGAAGCACAGGGCGTCCACACCGAGGGCGGAAAGCAGAGATACCGCCCCTTTGGCAAAAAGCTCCGCACTGGCGGTGGCGTAAACCACAGGCAGCTCGATGCAAAGGTCGGCGCCGGCAAGCAGGGACAGGCGGCAGCGTGTGTATTTGTCAAAGACGGCGGGGGTGCCGCGCTGGGTAAAATCGCCGCTCATGACCACCACGGCAAAGTCCGCACCGGTGATTTCCTTGGCTTTTTTCAGTTGGTAAAGATGCCCGTTGTGAAAGGGATTGTACTCGGCAATGATACCTACGGTTTTCATGGGATACGCTCCTTCGGAATGAATAATTTGTATCGGAAAACATACAAGAAAACGTACTTTTATGCTTGTATGAAAAAACTGTATTTAGTATAATATAGATTAGATTGTTTGCATAGTGGGAAAGGAGAACAATATGTCATACATAGATCTCATTAAAGACAGAGCAAAAGTAGATAAAAAAACCATTGTCCTGCCGGAATCCAACGACAAGAGAACCCTGATTGCGGCAGCCAAAATATTGGAAGAAAAAATAGCGGACATCATCATGATCGGTGACGAAGAAAAAATCATGGACGGTGCCGGATGGCTGGAGGTTGACCTGACGGGACTTAAGATTATTAATCCCCAGAAAACCGAAAAATTAGACGAATACATCAACGTTTTGTACGAAACCAGAAAGGCTAAGGGCATGACACCGGAAAAAGCAAGGGAAATCCTGCTTTCCGATTATCTGACTTTCGGTATTGTAATGGTAAAGAACAACGATGCGGACGGCATGGTGGCAGGCGCCTGCCATTCTACAGCCGACACCCTGCGCCCTGCGCTGCAGATATTGAAAACCGCACCCGGTGTGAAATTAGTATCCGCTTTCTTTATCATGGATACCCAGATGAAGAATTTAGGAGAAAACGGTACGTTCCTGTTTGCAGACTGTGGTCTGAACCAGGACCCGACCCCGGAAGAGCTGGCAGCCATTGCCGACACTTCCTCCCGCAGCTTCAAGTCTCTTATCGGTCCGAAGCCCGTGATCGCCATGCTTTCCCATTCCACCAAGGGAAGTGCCAAGCATCCGCTGGTAGATAAAGTAGTGGAAGCCACGAAGATTGCCAGGGAAAAATACCCGCATCTTGTGATTGACGGTGAACTGCAGCCCGATGCGGCGCTGGTTCCCAGTGTTGCCAAGCTAAAGGCTCCCGGAAGTGTGGTAGGCGGTAAAGCCAATGTCATGATATTCCCCAATCTGGATGCCGGCAATATCGGCTATAAATTAGTACAGAGACTGGGCGGAGCGGATGCCTACGGCCCCATGCTGCAGGGAATTGCCAAGCCCGTAAACGACCTTTCCAGAGGATGCTCCTGGGAGGATATAGTAGGTGTAGTTGCGCTGACAGCCGTACAGGCTCAGCTTGTATAAGCCCAAAAGGCAGAAGGTGAGGAAATATGAACGTACTTGTTATCAACTGCGGCAGCTCTTCTCTGAAATTCCAGCTCATTGAGGCACAGAGTGAGAAGCTGATTGCAAAAGGTATCTGTGAAAGAATAGGCATCGAGGGAAGCCAGATTTGTTATACACCGGCAGGCGGCACCAAGGAAGTGACCGTTTCTCCCATGAAAGACCATACCGATGCCATCCGTCTGGTGCTTGCGGCGCTGACCAACGAAAAGACGGGCGTGGTAAAGGATCTGAGTGAAATCGGAGCAGTGGGACACCGCATTGTGCATGGCGGCGAGAAATTCTCCGAGGCAACGATTATTGATGACGAAGTGCTGAAAGCCATTGCCGAATGCAACGACCTGGCGCCTCTTCACAATCCGGCAAACTTAATCGGTATTGAAGCCGTAAAGAAGCTGATGCCGGACACTCCGATGGTAGCCGTATTCGATACCGCATTCCATCAGACCATGCCCAAGAAGGCATTCCTTTACGGACTGCCCATTTCTTATTATGAAAAATATAAAATAAGAAGATACGGTTTCCACGGAACCAGCCATTCCTATGTCAGCAAAAAAGCGGCGGAGGTGCTGGGCAAAAATTACGATGACTTAAAGATTATTGTGTGCCACTTAGGAAACGGCGCCAGCGTATCCGCAGTGGACCACGGCAAATGCGTGGACACGTCCATGGGACTTACTCCGTTGGAAGGTCTGATTATGGGTACCCGTTCCGGTGACATTGACCCCGCCATTATCGAATACATTGCGCACAAAGAGGGCAAGAGCATTGACGAAATCATGACTCTTTTAAATAAGAAGTCCGGTCTGCTCGGCATGTCCGATTACCTTTCTTCCGATTTCAGAGATCTGGAAGCTGGCTATGAAGAGGGCAACGACAGGGCAGTTGTGGCAGTGGATGCTTTTGCGTACCGCACCGCCAAGTATATCGGCGCTTATGTGGCAGCCATGAACGGTGTGGATGTTATCTGTTTTACAGCAGGCGTGGGTGAAAACGCTTCCTTCCTGCGTACCATCATCTGCAACCAGTATTTAGGCTATCTGGGAATTACCCTCGATGAAGAAGCTAATGCCAAGAGGGGCGAGGACATTGCCATTACCACACCGGACAGCAGGACTACGGTTATGGTCATTCCCACCAACGAAGAGCTTGCCATTGCAAGAGAGACCTATAAACTTACTAAATAAACTGTCATAAAAAATGAAAATTTTGGTTGACAAAGTGTGTGTCCGAAGTTATACTATACAAGTGTGTGAAAACGAAAGAGTGTCATCAGATGCGCTTTCGCCGGGAGCAGGCTATGTTACTTAATTTGACAGATGTATTTACAAACGAAGGCAGGGTTCGGAAAGAATCCGTTGCAATGGAGCTGAAAGAGTTCAAAAGCCGTATGGGTGTGTTTCCCATTGTGGAGCAGAGCCCGTTAGAGCTTACCATTACCAATGAGGGAATGGGCAAGGCACTGATAAAAGGTCATGCAGTCTTAACCCAACTGATGAGCTGCGACAGATGTCTTAAGGAAGTCAGAGTACCCATTACGATTGATTTTGAAAGAACGGTTGCTTCACCGGATGTGAGAGATGACAAATTAGAGGATGATGGCGATTTCGATGTAATGGAAGGCTATCAGCTTAACGTAGATGTACTGGTATACAACGAGCTTTTAATGAACCAGCCTGAAAAGGTACTTTGTAAGCCGGATTGCAAAGGAATTTGTATGAAGTGTGGCAAAGACCTGAATGAAGGGGAATGTGGATGCGATACATTCGTGCCGGATCCCCGCATGGCGGTATTACAAGATATCTTTAAAGCAAATAAGGAGGTGTAACGATGTCTATTTGTCCTAAGAATAAATCTTCCAAAGGTAGAAGAGATAAGAGAAGAGCAAACTGGAAAATGAGTGCTCCTACATTAGTAAAATGCAGCAAATGCGGCGCATTAATGATGCCTCACAGAGTATGCAAGGCTTGTGGTTCTTACAATAAGAAAGAAATCATTGCACAGGACTAATTTGAAATGCCAGGGACTTTCCTAAAAAGGGAAGTCCTTTTTTCATATTGACAAAAACAGACCGTAATCCGGCAAAAATACCGGGAATCATGGAAGGAAAGGTATAATAAAGATGAATGAAAAGGGACTGACGGGGAGTACCTTAAAGTGGATAGCCATTGTGACGATGCTCATTGACCATACGGGTGCCGCTATTTTGGAAAAAATGCTCATCAGCGGAAAATACGGGGAAGTGTCGGCGGCAAATCCTCTGTATCAGACGGATATGGTTTTGCGGGGGATCGGAAGACTGGCATTCCCCATTTTCTGTTTCCTTTTGGTGGAAGGCTTTTTACATACGAAAAATGTGTGGAAATATGCCGGCAGACTGGCGCTTTTTGCTTTGGTTTCGGAAATACCGTTTGACCTGGCATTTCAGGGAGAATGGCTGTTTATGGGGTATCAGAACATCTTCTTTACCCTGCTTATCGGACTTCTTGTCATGATTGCCTTTCAGACAGCGGAAGAGAAAATTGCGGCAAAGCCCTTAAAGATTCTCTGCGAGGCGGTGGTTCTGCTGGCGGGCTATGTGCTTGCCGATGTGATGCACACCGATTACGGCGGTCTCGGCGTCGTGTGTATCATGCTTTTATACATTTTTCGGTACAACAGAAAAATGCAGGTGCTGGCGGGTGCCGCGGTATTTATGTGGGAAATCACGGCGCCGCTTGCGTTTCTTCCTATTTATTTTTACAACGGGAAAAGAGGCATGAAAATGAAATATTTCTTTTATGCCTTTTACCCCGTGCATCTGCTTATACTGTACGGAATTGCATGGCTGCTCGGAGTGGCATAGGAGAAGTGAAAATCCGCAGGCGGGGAAATAGTTTTTCTACTTGATTTTTACATATGCGTTTAGTATAGTAAAAAAGGGTAATAGCCTGTGAAACAAACAGAAGAAAGGAAAAGGCAAAATGGCTGAGACAGTAAATGTGGCAGTAGATGCCATGGGTGGTGACAACGCCCCCGTAGAAATCGTCAAAGGTGCAATAGAAGCCTTAAATGAAGAGAAGAAAATTAAACTTTTCCTTCTTGGCCGCAAGGAGGTAATAGAACAGGAACTTGCCAAATACACTTACGATGCAGACCGTGTGGAGGTGGTGCATACGGAAGAGGTCATTGAGACGGCAGAGCCGCCCGTTATGGCGATCCGTACGAAAAAGGACTCCTCTATTGTAAAGGGTATGCATCTGGTAAAAGACGGTACCTGTGATGCATTTGTTTCTGCAGGTTCTTCGGGAGCCGTTTTAGTTGGCGGACAGATTATTGTGGGCAGGTTAAAGGGTGTGGAAAGACCCCCTATGGCACCGCTCATTCCGACGGCAAACGGTGCGGCACTGCTGATTGACTGCGGCGCCAACGTGGATGCCAGACCTTCCCATCTGGTGCAGTTTGCAAAAATGGGTTCCGTCTACATGGAAAATGTAGTGGGTATCAAAAATCCCAGGGTCGGTATCGTCAACATCGGTGCGGAAGAGGAAAAGGGCAATGCCCTTGTAAAGGAAACCTTCCCGCTTCTGAAAAACTGTCCCGATATCAACTTTATCGGCAGCGTGGAAGCCAGAGATATTCCGGCAGGTGCAGCGGATGTAGTAGTCTGCGAAGCATTTGTGGGGAATGTTATCTTAAAGATGTACGAAGGTGTCGGAGCGGTTATGCTTAAAAAAGTGAAGGAAGGCATGATGACCTCTCTTCGCAGCAAAATCGGTGCGCTTTTGGTAAAGCCCGCCCTGAAGGAAACCCTGAAAGCTTTCAGTCTGGATGAATACGGCGGAGCCCCCATGCTCGGCTTAAAGGGCCTGGTAGTAAAGACCCATGGCAGTTCCAAGGCAGTGGAAGTGAAAAATTCTGTTCTGCAGTGCGTTACATTCAAGGAGCAGAGAATCAATGAGAAAATCAAGGAAAAAATAACCTTAGAAGATTAAGAAAGAAGGAACAGATTATGGAATTTGAAAAACTGAAAAAAATAATTGCGGAAGTGTTGAACGTGGATCCGGAAGAAATCACACCGGAATCTACCTTCATGGATGATTTGGGAGCAGACTCCCTGGATGTTTACCAGATTATCATGGGCATCGAAGAAGAGTTTGACATTGAAGTGGCTCCCGAAAAGGCAGAAAAGATTACCACAGTGGAAGAAGCTGTTGATATGATTAAGAGTACAGTAAACAATTAAACTGCGGATTTTTCACAGAAAAGAAAAGCGTCTGCAAATAGCAGGCGCTTTTTATGAAAGGATTTTTCATGCTAAAAGAAAGTGATTATCAGGAATTAGAGAAAAAAATAGGATATACCTTTCAAAACAGGGCGCTTTTGAAACAGGCAGTTACACATAGCTCCTTTGCCAATGAGCAGAAGATTAACAGACAGAAACATTACGAAAGACTGGAATTCTTGGGAGATGCCGTATTGGAGCTTGTTTCCAGTGATTTTTTGTTTCAAACGCACCCGGAGATGCCGGAAGGACAGCTTACCAAGCTGCGTGCTTCCATGGTCTGTGAGCCGGCGCTGGCATATTGCGCCAAGGACCTGACTCTGGATGGCTACATCCAGCTTGGAAAAGGAGAGGAATCGACCGGAGGCAGATACCGCGACTCCATTGTTTCTGACGTGATGGAAGCTGTGATCGGCGCCATTTACTTAGACGGCGGCATGGAGCCCGCCAGAACCTACATACACCGCTTTATTCTTTCCGATTTGGAGAACAAACAGCTTTTCTTAGACTCCAAGACCAATTTACAGGAATATATGCAGCAAAATCTCAAAAAAGAATTTCATTACCGGCTTGTGGAAGAGTCCGGTCCCGAGCACGACAAGGTATTCCTGGTGGAAGTGGTAATGGAGGACAAGGTACTCGGCAGGGGAAAAGGCCGTACCAAGAAGGCAGCCGAACAGCAGGCTGCTTATGAAGCGTTGCTTGGTTTCAGAAAACCGGGCAAAAGAGGATAGGGGCATGTACTTAAAAAGCATAGAAGTATACGGATTTAAATCGTTTGCAAATAAAATTACATTTCAGTTTCACAACGGTATCACTGGCATTGTAGGACCGAACGGCAGTGGTAAAAGCAACGTTGCAGATGCGGTCAGATGGGTTCTGGGTGAGCAGCGCATCAAGCAGCTCCGCGGTTCCTCCATGCAGGATGTCATATTCTCCGGCACGGAAGCCAGGAAGCCCTTAAGCTATGCGTATGTGGCAATCACCCTGGACAATTCCGACCACCAGCTTGCCATTGATTTTGATGAGGTCACGGTGGCAAGACGTATTTACCGTTCCGGTGAAAGCGAATACCTGATTAACGGCGCAGCCTGCCGGTTAAAGGACGTCAATGAACTCTTTTACGATACCGGTATCGGTAAGGAAGGCTATTCCATTATCGGACAGGGTCAGATTGATAAAATCCTTTCCGGTAAACCGGAGGAAAGACGTGAGCTTTTTGACGAAGCGGCGGGTATTGTAAAGTTCAAGAGAAGAAAGTTTGCCGCCCAGAAGAAGTTAGAGGACGAAAAGGCAAATTTAGTCCGTGTAAACGACATTCTTTCCGAACTGGAAAAGCAGGTAAAGCCGCTGGAAAAGCAGTCCGAAACGGCGAAAATTTACTTAAAGAAAAAGGAAGAATTAAAGGTACTGGATGCCAATACCTTCCTTTTGGAAAGCGAGCAGGTAAAGACACAGCTTGCCGATGTGCAGGGAAAGTACGACATTGCATCCAAAGATTATGAGGAGACTTCCGAGAAGTACGAGGGCATCAGGCAGGAGTACGAGGCAATACAGAGCCGGATAGAAACACTGGAAAAGGAAATCGAGGAAGCCCGGAACAATCTGACGGACACCAGTGTGCTGCGCGGCAAGTTAGAGGGCGAAATCAATGTCTTAAAGGAGCAGATACATTCTGCTACGGACAACGCCGCCCATTTACAGACAAGAAAAGTAAACTTAAACAGCCAGATTGCGCAGAAGGATACCGAAAAACAGGAAATCCTTGCAAAAAAAGCGGAAATCGATGAACAGGTAACGGAGCTTACCGCTACAAGGGATGGGGTAAAGATAAGCTTGGAGAGCTTACAGAACCGCATCCAGGAATTAAACGACAGCATTGAAGCCGGCAAGAACACCATCATCGACGAGCTGAACCAGAGAGCGACCATCAAGTCTAAAATCGGACGATTTGACACCATGTTAGAGCAGGTAGCTATAAGGAAAGCAGAGCTGAACTCCCGGATTCTCAAAGCCAAGTCCGACGAAGAGGACAGGGAAGAAAACATTAAAAAGCTGAAAGAACAGTTTACGGCAGTTTCCGATGCCTTGAAGGAAATGAAGGAAAAGGCGGAAAAGGACGAAGCGGACATCCAGAAAATCAGGGGAGAGCTTACGGGGAAGGATGTGAAGCTGCGGGAAACCCAGGAGCAGTACCATCAGGAGAAATCCAGGCTGGAAGCGCTGTCCAATCTGACGGAACGCTATGAAGGCTACGGCGGCAGCGTTAAAAAGGTCATGGAGCAGAAAAACGACAACAAGGGTATTATCGGTGTTGTTGCGGATATTATTAAAGTAGATAAAAAATACGAAACGGCGATTGAAACCGCACTTGGCGGCAATATCCAGAACATCGTAACGGATGACGAGGAAACCGCCAAAAAGATGATTGGTTTCTTAAAGAAGAACCGTCTGGGACGAGCTACCTTCCTTCCCCTGACAAGCATTAAAAATCCTCAGGAATTTAAAAACCCGGAAGCCCTGAAAGAAAAGGGCGTTGTGGGTATGGCGGACGAGCTGGTCAGGACGGAAACCCGTTACAAGGATGTGGCGAAAGCCATGCTCGGCAGAATTGTGGTAGTGGACAACGTGGACAATGCCGTGAAAATTGCCCGTAAGTTCGACTACGGCATCCGTATGGTTACCATTGAGGGTGAACTTTTGGTACCCGGTGGCGCCATCAGCGGCGGTGCTTTCAAGAACAACAGCAACCTTCTCGGTCGAAGAAGAGAAATGGAGGACCTGGAGAAGAAAATCAAGGACCTTCTTTCAAGCGTTGAGACCATCCAGAAGGATATCGAAGAAACCAAACAGAAGAGAAATACCATGCGTATGGAATTGGAAGCCCTGAAAGCCGACATCCAGCGCAAGTTTATCGAACAGAATACGGCAAGACTTTCCGTGGAAAGCGCCGAGGAGCGCATGGAAGAAGCGGAAGCAGGCTCCCGTTCCTTAATGGAAGAATTAAAGGAAATGGAAAAGCAGGTGCTGGAAATCAAGCAGGGCAAGGAAGAAATCCAGAAAGAGCTGACCGGTTCCGAGGAAATGGAGAAATCCGTAGAGGCAAGCATTTCCGAATTCCAGAAGGAACTGGAGGAAAAGAGACTTCTGGAAACAGAAAGCTCAGCCAAGGTTTCCGAATGGGAGCTTAAGGTGGAAAAAATGCTGCAGACACAGGGCTTTCACCAGCAGAATGTGGACCGTATCAACGCCGAAATCGAAAACCTTAAGGGAGAGCTTTCCGAAATTGAAGACGGCATTGCCGGTAACGAAGAAAGTCTGCAGGAAAAGAAGGAGCACATTGCCGAAATTGAAAAAACCATTGAAGCTTCCCATACTTCCCAGGACAAGTCCCAGAAGGAACTAACGGAAAATATAGCAAAGAAAGAAGAACTGAGCGCCAAGCAGAAGAACTTCTTTACAGAGCGGGAAGAACTGTCCCGGCAGATGACCAGACTGGATAAGGAGGTCTACCGTCTGAATGCCCAGAAGGAAAAAATGGAAGAGGCCATGGAAACCCAGATCAACTATATGTGGGATGAATATGAGCTGACCCTTTCCGATGCGGCATCCTTGCGGAAAGAGGAGCTTACGGATTTAAGCTCCATGAAAAAAGAAATTTCCGCCATCAAGGACCAGATTAAAAAGCTGGGTGACGTCAATGTCAACGCCATTGAGGACTACAAGAACTTAATGGAGCGTTACACCTTCTTAAAGACCCAGCACGACGATTTAATCGAGGCGGAAAAGACACTGGAGGGCATCATCACAGAGCTGGACAGCGCCATGAGAAAGCAGTTCCAGGAAAAATTTGCGGAGATTAACAAAGAATTTGACAAAGTATTCAAGGAGCTCTTCGGAGGCGGCAGAGGTACTCTGGAGCTGATGGAGGACGAGGATATTCTGGAAGCGGGCATCCGTATCATTGCCCAGCCGCCCGGAAAGAAGCTGCAGAACATGATGCAGCTCTCCGGTGGCGAAAAGGCGCTGACGGCGATTTCCCTACTGTTTGCCATCCAGAACTTAAAGCCCTCACCGTTCTGCCTTTTAGACGAAATCGAAGCGGCGTTAGATGAGTCCAATGTCGGAAGATTTGCCAAGTACCTGCATAAGCTGACCAAGAATACACAGTTCATCGTCATTACACACCGACGGGGAACCATGGAAAAGGCGGACCGCCTGTACGGTATTACCATGCAGGAGAAGGGGGTTTCCGCCCTTGTCAGCGTCAACCTGATTGATAAGGATTTGGACAATTAAGCAGAGGAGATAAGGAAAATATAAAGGAAGGCATACGACTATGAGTGAAGAAAAAATGGGATTTTTTGCCAAACTGAAAATCGGGCTGAAAAAAACCAGGGACAATATTGTAAATGGTATTGACTCGGTTTTTAACGGATTTTCCTCCATAGACGAGGATTTCTATGAAGAGCTGGAAGAAATTCTTATCATGGGTGACATCGGCGTGAATGCCACCACCGCCATTATCGAGCGGCTGAAGCAGCAGGTAAAAGAGCAGCATATCAAAGAGCCCTCCCAGTGCAAACAGCTATTGGTGGACAGTATCCGCGAGCAGATGCAGGTGGGAGAAAATGCCTACGAGTTTGAAAACAGACAGTCCGTAGTCATGGTAATCGGCGTAAACGGCGTGGGAAAGACCACTTCCGTGGGAAAGCTTGCCGGCAAACTGAAGGCACAGGGAAAGAGAGTGCTGATTGCGGCGGCAGATACCTTCCGCGCGGCGGCTCTGGATCAGCTTAAGGAATGGGCGGACAGAGCGGACGTGGACATTATCGGCGGCGCAGAGGGCTCCGACCCCGCAAGCGTGGTTTACGATGCCTGTATGGCAGCCAAGTCCCGTAAGGCGGATGTGCTTTTAATCGATACCGCAGGCAGACTTCACAACAAGAAGAACCTGATGGAAGAATTAAAGAAGATGAACCGCATCATTGACAGGGAATTTCCCGATGCCTACCGGGAAAACTTTATTGTCCTGGACGGCACCACCGGACAGAACGCACTGGTGCAGGCGAGGGAGTTCGGTGAGGTGGCAGACCTGACCGGTATTATCCTGACCAAGCTTGACGGTACAGCAAAGGGCGGCATCGCGGTAGCCATCCAGTCCGAATTAAGCGTACCGGTAAAGTACATTGGTGTGGGTGAAACCATAGACGATTTACAGAAGTTCGATGCGGATGCATTTGTCAGTGCGCTGTTTGACAGAAAAGACGATGACGAAGAAGAAAAAGAAGTGTGAAAATTGTGCAGGCATAAAGTTTGCAGGTTTTGAGAAAAGGAGAAAATATGGACGAGAAGATGCTTACATTACCGAGATTTGAGGAGGCCTCCGAAATTGTAAAGAAGGTGACTCTCGAAACCAAGCTGGTTTACAGCGATTTCTTAAGCGAACGCTACGGCAACAAAATTTACTTAAAGCCGGAAAACATGCAGTTTACCGGAGCGTACAAGGTGCGCGGCGCTTATTATGCCATGAGTACCTTAAGTGACGAGCAGAGAAGCAAGGGCGTTATTACCGCTTCCGCAGGCAACCATGCACAGGGCGTTGCCTATGCCGCAAAATGCTACGGCGTGAAAGCAACCATCGTAATGCCGACCACCACACCTCTTATGAAAGTAAACCGTACCAAGAGCTACGGCGCGGAAGTGGTTCTGTGGGGCGATGTGTATGACGAAGCATGTGCCAAGGCATACGAACTGGCGGACGAAAAGGGATATACCTTTATCCATCCTTTCAATGATTTAACCGTTGCAACCGGTCAGGGTACCATTGCCATGGAAATCTTCAAGGAACAGCCACTGGTAGACTATATTTTAGTTCCCATCGGCGGCGGCGGACTGGCAACCGGTGTTTCCACACTGGCAAAGCTCTTAAATCCCAAGATTAAGGTCATCGGTGTAGAACCCGCAGGTGCAGCCTGCATGAAGGCCTCCTTAAAGGAAGGCAAGGTAGTGACACTGCCCCATGTCAGCACTATTGCAGACGGTACAGCCGTGAAGACACCCGGCGACAAGCTGCTTCCTTACATAAAGAAAAATCTGGACGACATCATTACTGTAGAAGATGACGAGCTGATTGTAGCCTTCCTTGATATGGTGGAAAATCATAAGATGGTAGTAGAAAACTCCGGTCTTCTGACCGTGGCAGCCTTAAAACACTTAGATGTGAAGAATAAAAAGATTGTACCGATATTAAGCGGAGGCAATATGGATATCATTACCATGTCCTCCGTGGTACAGCAGGGTCTGATTTTCAGGGACCGTATCTTTACCGTTTCCGTCCTGCTTCCCGACAAGCCGGGTGAGCTCTGCAAGGTTGCGGGCATTGTGGCAAAGGAAAACGGCAACGTTATCAAGCTGGAGCACAACCAGTTTGTATCCACCAACAGAAGCGCAGCCGTGGAGCTTCGTATTACCCTCGAAGCCTTCGGCACCGAGCACAAGCATCAGATTATTACAGCGCTGGAAAAAGAAGGCTACAGCCCGAAACTGATTCAGCCCATTATCTAAAGCTTTCCGGGTGGAAGGAATGCTTATAAATCAAAAGATGTGTTAGTACACTGATAAAATCCGCATATACTATATATGCGGATTTTCTGTCCTATGGTAAAACGGAAGGGTTGCAGCGGGCAATCCATGGAATTCGTGTAAAGGAGAAAAAATATGGATAAGAAAAAAATCGGCAAAAAAGTTCTGGGCTACGCACTTATGACACTGGCATGCTTCTGTTATGCCGTGGGCATCAGTCTGTTTGTGGAGCCGAACAACATTGCTTCCGGCGGCGTAACCGGTATCGCCATTATCTTAAATAAGGCGATAGGAGGCAGCACCGGTATCTGGTTCTTTGTTATCAATATTCCCATTCTGCTAATCGGTATGTGGAAATTCGGGTTTAAGTTTTTAATGTCAACCGTTTACTGCACCACCATTATTTCTGTGTTTACGGATCTGCTCAGCCGTTACGGAAGCCCGCTTACGAATGACGTACTGGTGGCAACCATCGCCGGCGGCATGCTGACGGCAATCGGCATGGGCGGTGTGTTCAAGGCAGGCGCCACTACGGGCGGCATGGACATTGTGGTAAAGCTCTGTAAATTGAAATTCCCATACATGAAGACAGGCTCTCTGTTCCTCATTATGGACTTTTTGGTGGTGCTGGCATCCGCCGTTGTTTTCCAGGATATTGACAGAGCCTTTTATTCCGCCATGGAAGTATTTGTGACCTCCACGCTGCTTGACCTGGTGCTGTACGGTAAGGACGGCGCCAAGCTGATTTACATTATCAGCGACAAGTCGGAAAAAATCGCGGCAAGGCTGTTGGACGAGCTCAATATCGGTGTAACCTACATGGAAGGACAGGGCGCTTACAGCGGCAGGGAAAAGAAGGTCATTATGTGCGTCACTAAAAAACAGATAGCGCCGAGAGCGGAAGAAATCGTAAAAGAGGAAGACCCCAATACCTTTATGATTGTGAGCAGCGCTTCGGAAATTTACGGAGAGGGCTACAAGAGCTATTTCAGCGAAAAACTGTAATGGAGAAGCCGTATGCAGAAGAATCTATAGAAAAAAAGTTTTTCAAAAAAACAGGGGTGTAAAGAAAAAATACTTGACACCCGTGGCGGGATATTGTATCATGGCAAAGGTGACAATAGGAAAACCGAAAGGGCGTGCCTTCTATGGATAAGATTTTTGAAAAAGGCCTTTTGTATGATTTTTACGGTGACCTTCTGACATCGCATCAGCAGAAGATTTATGAGGATGCCGTGTACGGAGACCTTTCCCTTGGCGAGATAGCCGAGCAGGAGGGCATCAGCAGACAGGGCGTGCATGACCTTATCAGACGCTGCGACAAAATCCTTTGCGACTATGAAAGTAAACTGCATCTTTTGGAAAAGTTCCAGATGACGAAAGAAACCGTCCGTGAAATCAAAAGTCTTGCCGAGGAAACAAGGAAGAGCTTACCGGCGGACACGGAGGTATCGGCGCTTTCCGAGAAGATTAAAAAAATAGAAGCTTTGAGTGAGAAGCTGTTAAAAGAGTGATACCCGAAAGGAAACAGGTATGGCATTTGAAAGTTTAACCGAAAAATTGCAGAATGTATTCAAAAATCTGCGAAGCAAGGGCAGACTTACGGAAGAGGATGTCAAGACCGCCTTAAAAGAAGTCAAAATGGCGCTTCTGGAAGCGGATGTAAACTTCCGGGTGGTAAAGCAGTTTGTGAAATCCGTGGAAGAAAGAGCCGTAGGCAGTGATGTATTGAACGGCTTAAATCCCGGACAGATGGTTATCAAAATCGTAAACGAGGAAATGGTTGCCCTCATGGGCTCCGAGACCACGGAGATTAAGATGCAGCCCGGCAAGGCAATTACCGTCATTATGATGGCAGGTCTTCAGGGTGCCGGTAAAACCACCACCACGGCAAAGATTGCCGGTAAATTAAAATTAAAGGGCAAGAAACCGTTGCTGGTTGCCTGTGACATCTACCGTCCCGCAGCGATTGAACAGCTGCAGATAAACGGAAAGAAGCAGGAAGTGGATGTCTTTTCCATGGGTACGGACCACAAGCCTGTGGAGATTGCAAAGGAAGCCCTTAAGTACGCAGAAAAAAACGGACACAATGTGGTTATCCTGGATACCGCCGGACGTCTTCACATCGATGAAGGCATGATGGCAGAATTACAGGAAATCAAACAGAATATAGATGTTCATCAGACACTGCTTGTTGTGGATGCCATGACAGGTCAGGATGCCGTCAATGTGGCAAAGGAGTTTGATGAAAAAGTCGGTGTCGACGGTATTATCCTTTCCAAGATGGACGGTGATACCAGAGGCGGTGCGGCTCTTTCCGTAAAGGCTGTCACAGGCAAGCCTATTTTATATGTAGGTATGGGCGAAAAGCTCTCCGATTTAGAGCAGTTTTATCCCGACAGAATGGCAAGCCGAATCCTTGGCATGGGAGATGTGCTTTCCCTGATTGACAAGGTACAGGCAAACCTTGACATTGATGCGGACAAGGAAAAAGAAATGGCCGGCCGCATGAAAAAGGGTAAGTTCGATTTTGAGGACTACTTAGAGAGCATGAAGCAGATGAAAAAGATGGGCGGGCTTTCCGCCATCCTCGGTATGATGCCGGGTATGGGAGGAAAAGCAGGCGATATCGAGTCCATGGTGGACGAAAAGCAGCTTGCCCATATGGAAGCCATTGTGCTTTCCATGACACCTGCCGAAAGAAAAAATCCCAAGCTCTTAAACCCGCAGCGCAAGTTCCGTATTGCGAAGGGTGCAGGTGTGGATATCGCGGTGGTAAACCGCTTTATCAAACAGTTTGAACAGAGCCAGAAGCTGATGAAGCAGTTTGCCGGAGGCGGCAAGAGAAAGGGCTTCGGCGGTTTCCCGGGAATGGGAGGCAAAGGAAGATTTCCTTTTTAGAATTTACCATTAAGAACATGGTATAAAAAAAGAATGGTACGGAACTCAGATTTCCTTATCATAGATAAAATTTTAAGCATCACGCGGAGGTGAAAAGAAATGGCAGTTAAAATCAGATTAAGAAGAATGGGACAGAAGAAGGCTCCTTATTATAGAATCATCGTAGCAGATTCCCGTTCTCCCAGAGACGGAAAATGTATCGAAGAAATCGGTACCTACGATCCCAGCACAGATCCCAGCACTTTCAACATTAACGAAGAGTTAGCTAAGAAGTGGTTGGCAAACGGTGCTCAGCCTACAGAAGTTGTCGGCAAACTTTTCAAAGCTGCAGGCATTGAAAAATAATTTCCTGTTGACAGCGTGTTTGGAGGTGGATTATGAAGGAATTAGTTGAAGTAATTGCAAAAGCACTTGTTGATAATCCGGATGAAGTAGTTGTTACAGAGAAAACAGAAGGTAAGAATGTAACTGTAGAGCTTCATGTTGCTGCATCTGATATGGGTAAAGTAATCGGTAAACAGGGCAGAATTGCAAAAGCAATCCGTTCTGTTGTAAAAGCAGCATCATCCAAAGACAATAAGAGAGTGGATGTAGAAATCATCTAATCCTACAGGGTAGGACGAAACAGGGACGCCTCGGGCGTCCTTTGTTTTTAAAAGAAAGAGGACATATGACGGACCGATTGAAAGTAGGCGTCGTGACATCCGTACACGGCATTAAGGGGGAAGTCAAGGTATTTCCCACCACGGATGACAGCAGACGGTTTAAGAAATTAAAACAGGTATATCTGGACACCGGCAAAGAATTGCTTTCCTTGGAAATCGAAGGAGTAAAGTTCTTTAAGCAGATGGTGATTTTGAAATTTAAGGGCTATGAAAATCCCGATGACGTGATGAAATTCCGTCAGAAGGAGCTTTGGATTGACAGAAAAGACGCAGTAAGGCTTTCTAAGGACGAATACTTTATTGCGGATTTGATTGATATGGAAGTGTGCGATGAGGAAGGAAAACTCATCGGTACCTTAAAGGACGTTATTTCCACCGGCGCCAATGATGTGTATGCGGTAGAGACACCGGAGGGCAAGGAAGTTCTATTCCCCGCCATTAAACAGTGTGTCCTTGACGTGGACACGGAGGCACGCAAAATGACGGTACATGTAATGGAAGGATTGTTGGATTTATGAATTTCCACGTATTGACACTGTTCCCGGATATGGTGAAGGACGGTCTGTATACCAGTATTTTGAAACGTGCCATGGACAACGGACTTATTTCCTTAAATACCGTAAATATCAGGGATTACACACTGGATAAGCATAAAAAGACAGACGATTATCCTTTCGGCGGCGGCGCGGGACTCCTGATGCAGGCGGACCCGGTTTTCCGGGCTTACGAGGCAGTGACGGAGAGCATAGCAGCCCGGAATGCATCCACACAGACGGCAGAAGCAGAAAATGCATCCACACAGGCTGCAGAAGTTTCTGCAGGCAGGAAGGTCCGCACCATCTATCTTTCTCCCCAGGGACGCACCTTCAGCCAGCGGATGGCGGAGGAGCTTTCCAAAGAGGAAAATCTGGTATTTTTGTGCGGGCATTACGAAGGGATTGACGAAAGAGCCCTGGAGGAAATCGTGACGGATACGGTTTCTATGGGGGATTTTGTGCTAACCGGCGGCGAACTGGCAGCCATGATGATGATTGATGCCATATCCAGGCTCATTCCCGGCGTGCTGCACAATGATTTTTCCGCCAAGGATGAGTCCTTTTCCGGTTATCTTTTAGAGTATCCGCAGTACACCAGACCGGAAATCTGGCACGGAAAGCGGGTACCGGAGGCACTTTTATCAGGTGACCACAAAAAAATCCGGGAATGGCGGCAAAAAAAGGCGGAAGAGCGGACAAAGGAAAGACGCCCCGACCTTTATGCCGGATACCTGGAGCTTCAGACCTGCAAGGAAATGCTTATGAAAAATAAGCTCCTATACAGGGATATGATAGAAACCATAGACAGGGGCGTTGCAAAGCTCATTTATAAGGAAGAAGGAACCGTGCTTCTGTATAACCGGGCGGGAGAAGCCTGCCAGCTTATGGCAAAGGATGCGGAAGCGGGAAAACGGGCGCTGGCTGCCCTCACGGAAGCGCCGGATGCCATTATTTCCCATGAACCCTTTATGGACGAAGTGCTGCGTGACTTTGTCTGCAAAGACGGGACAACCTACGAAATGTGCCCGCCCTGCGTGCAGATGTCCTATACGAGAAAAGAGCTTCTGCAGGCGCCCAAAAGCGATATACGCCTGCTTACGGAGGACTACGCGGAAATCATTGACGAAAATTATGATTTGCTTTCCATAGACGGTATCCGGGAACATCTGCGGGAAGGCAAGCTTTTCGGCATCTTTGAAGGAGAGGTACTGGCGGGCTTTGCCGGAGAACATTCCGACGGCAGCATGGGCATGCTGTTTGTATTTCCGAAATACCGTGGGAAGGGCTATGCCATGGAGCTGGAGCGTTTTCTCATAAACGAAACCGTAAAAAGAGGCGATACGCCGTACTGCCAGATTTTCTTTGATAACGAGGCATCCCTCAAATTACAGAAGAAGCTGTCCCTGTATGCCGCGAAAGGAAATATCCGCTGGTTTGTAAAGAAATAACTTGCAAAAATGCAGGTTCTATGGTAAAGTATGAATGTTGTGAAAATAGATGGTCCTCTGTTACGAAGTGTATTAAGAACATCCAGTAGAAAAGGAGTAAAGAAATGAACGAAATCATTAAGAGCATCGAAGCTGAACAGCTCAAAGAAACCGTTGACCAGTTTAACGTTGGTGATACCGTAAAAGTATACGGTAAAATCAAAGAAGGAAACCGTGAAAGAATTCAGATTTTCGAAGGCACTGTAGTAAAGAGACAGGGCGGAAGCAACCGTGAAACCTTCACTGTAAGAAAATCCTCCAACGGTATCGGCGTTGAGAAGACATGGCCGTTACATTCTCCGAACGTAGAGAAGATCGAAGTAGTCAGAAGAGGTAAAGTAAGACGTGCGAAACTGAACTACTTAAAGGGCCGCGTTGGTAAGAAGGCTAAGGTTAAAGAAATCGTTAAATAATTTTTTACGAGGGACTTTCCGGAACAGGAAAGTCCTTTTTTCTTTCTTGCCTTACTTTTCCCGAGGTAGTATAATAAAATCCTATAAGAAAAATAAAAAGGTTTAGTATGAGAAGAAGGAATAAAGGACTTAGTTTTTACAGAAAGAAAAAGAAAATCAGCGCCGGTACCGTAAGGGAGATTTTCGTCTATATCTTCGGTATCTGTGTGGCTGTTTTTTTAGCGTTTATTTTGGTGTATTCCGTGGGGATGTCCGTCAGTGTCATCGGTGTTTCCATGGAGCCGGAGTTTACCAACGGACAAAAGGTACTGGTCAACCGTTATGCCTATCTTCTGACTTCCCCGAAGCAGAATGATGTGGTGGTGTTTTTGCCGAACGGCAACAAAAATTCCCACTGTTACATCAAACGGGTGGTAGCCGTTCCGGGCGATACCGTGGAGATAAAGGACGGCAGACTGTATGTAAACGGCATCAGGGTGGTGGATGATTACGACAAAATGGCGGAAGCCGGCATTGCGCAGAACCCGCTTACCTTAGGCTCGGACGAGTACTTTGTTTTAGGCGACAACCGCAATGCTTCCGAGGACAGCCGCTCGGCGAATATCGGACCCGTAAAGGGGAAAGACATAATAGGAAAGGTTTGGTTTAAGAGATGAATTATCAGTGGTACCCCGGTCATATGACAAAAGCAAAACGTATGATGCAGGAAGATATCAAGCTGATTGATCTGATTATAGAAATTACAGATGCCCGGATTCCTTTATCCAGCAGAAATCCGGACATTGATGAGCTTGGAAAGAATAAATTCCGCCTGATTTTACTGAATAAATCCGATCTGGCGGACCCCGTACAGAATAAAAAATGGACCGCTTTTTTTGAAGAAAAAGGCTATGCGGTACTGGAAATCAATGCCAAAACCGGAGCAGGCATGCGCTCCATCCAGGATACCATCCGTGCAGTCTGCAAAGAAAAAATAGAGCGCGACAAAAAGCGCGGTATTGTAAATCGTCCCATCCGCGCCATGGTGGTGGGCATTCCCAATGTCGGAAAGTCCACGTTTATCAACAGCTTTGCAAAAAAGGCATGTGCCAAGACCGGCAATAAGCCCGGTGTGACCAAGGGAAAGCAGTGGATTAAGGTCAATCCCACGCTGGAGCTTTTAGACACCCCCGGTATCCTCTGGCCGAAATTTGAAGACCAGTCCGTGGGCATGAAGCTGGCATTTATCGGCTCCATCAACGATGAAATTCTTATCATGCAGGAAATGGCGGTGGATCTGCTCATGTTTTTAGGCAGGGAATACCCGAAGCTTTTAGAAGAGCGGTACGGCTTTACCTATGCGGAATTAGAGGCAGGGAGTGAGGCAACGGAAAAGGGACAGGATGCGCATCCGGAGCTCACAGAAGAAAAGAATACCGCCATCGCCTGTCTGGCACAGATAGCCCGGGTGAGAAAATGCTTTGACAAGGGCGAAGCCTTAAACTACGACAAGGCGGCAGCGCTTCTTATCGATGATTTCAGAAGCGGCAGAATAGGCAGAATTACGTTGGAATATCCGGCAGAAGAAGGTAAACATGAATCGTAAATTTTTGAAGGAACTGTTCAGCACCGGACTGTATATTTTAGGTGTGTTGTTAATCACGTATGTGATTGTTACGTTTGTGGGACAGCGGACGGTGGTAAAGGGCGCTTCCATGGAGCCCACCCTGCACGGCTCGGACGACCGGGACGAAAGCAAGGTCGGCGACAATTTAATCGTGGATAAATTAAGCTACCGTTTCCATGACCCGGAGCGCTTTGACATTATTGTCTTTCCCTACCAGTACGGCGGCGGAAAGGAATTTTACATCAAGCGTATCATCGGTCTGCCGGGAGAAACGGTGCAGATTGATGATGAGGGCAATATCTACATAAACGGCGAAATCCTGAAAGAGGGCTACGGAAAAGAGGTCATTCTGAATCCAGGTTCCGCGGCGGAGCCCATTACCCTTGGGGATGACGAATATTTTGTCATGGGAGACAACCGCAACAACAGTGCGGACAGCCGCGACCCGAGAGTCGGCAACGTGCACAGAAGCACCATTGTGGGCAAGGCATGGCTGCGTATCTGGCCGCTCAGCCGTTTCGGTATTTTGAAACACCGGTAAAGAAATGTTATGACAGAAAGTAAAAAAGGATGATTTGTTATGGAAGAAAAAATATCCGTTATTAAATCCCATTTTCAGGCAGCTTCTATGAACAGGCTGCCTGAACTTATATCCGCCTATGAAGCGGATGAAAGAATCGGCGTACAGAGCCTGATTGCCGCTGCCAATAAGAAGTTAGAGGCACTGGAAAAAGAAAAACAGCGCACGGAAAGCTTAAAGAAATTTGAAAAGGAATACGCCGCCTTCGGGTATCTCTGCGGCATAGACGAAGTGGGCAGAGGCCCTTTAGCCGGTCCCGTGGTGGCCGGTGCCGTTGTTTTACCGAAGGACTGTGATATTTTATATCTAAACGATTCCAAGCAACTGTCCGAAAAAAAGAGAGAAGAGCTTTATGATGTGATTATGGAAAAGGCAGTTTCCGTGGGGCTGGGCTTTTCTTCTCCGGAGCGCATTGATGAAATCAACATTCTGCAGGCAACCTATGAGGCAATGCGGGAGGCGGTTTCCAAGCTTTCCGTGCAGCCGGATGTGCTGTTAAACGATGCGGTTACCATTCCGGGGCTGCCCATGAAACAGGTGCCCATTATCAAGGGCGACGCCAAGAGCGTTTCCATTGCGGCAGCCAGCATTGTGGCAAAGGTGACGAGGGACAGAATGATGGTGGAATACGATACGGTATTCCCGGAATACGGCTTTGCTTCCAACAAGGGATACGGTGCGGCGGCGCACATTGAGGCACTGAAAAAATACGGTCCCTGCCCCATACACAGAAGGAGCTTTATTACTCATTTTGTATAGAAGTTTTTATGGCTCGTTTTGCATAGAAACCGGTTCATATTTGTTTCCCATAGGAGGTACTCGTGAGACTTACGGATTTATTGCAGTCAACAATAAAGAGCAGCAGCCAGCAGGCGGCAGCCGCTACGGAAGCAACTTTTCCGAAAATGGTGAAAAGTCTGGTTCCCGGTACCACCATAAAGGGAGAAATTATTGCCAAAAACGGCAATGAGGTGCAGATACGCATAGATAAAGACACGGTTTTGCAGGCAAGACTGGAGCAGGATGTCAATGTGGAGGAAGGACAGAATATCCGTTTTCAGGTAAAAAACAACGGAACAACCTTGACCTTAAGTCCCCTTCTTACCAATACGGCGCAGGCGGACAATGTTTATAAGGCGCTGCAGATGGCGGGACTTCCCATCAACGAAAGCACCGTTGCCATGACGGATGAGATGATGAAGCTGGGCATGAGCATCGACAGCCGTTCCCTGCAGAATATGTTCAAGGATGTGGTCACCCACACCGATGCCTCGGCAACGGATGTGGTTTTCTTACATAAAATGGATATGCCCCTTACCGAGAGTAATTTGCGGCAGATACAGAATTACACGGAACTGCAGCATGAAGTGGTAAAGGGCATGCAGGACGTGACGGATGCCCTGCAGGGGCTTATAAACGGCACGGGCGGAGCGGACGTTGCAGCCGGGGTGGATATTGCAGCCGGAGCGGACGTTGCAGCCGGGGCAGCCGGGGTGGATGCGGATACCCTGACGCAGTATCAGAACCTGGTGAAAGAACTGATTTCCGACACCCTTATGGGGATGCTCCCGGACGGCGCCGTTGCAGCCGGTGACGAAACAGGCGGCAATCCTGCGGGCGGCATATCCGGGGATGTTTTGGCAGCCGGCGTAAGCGGAGCGGATTTAGCGGGAGAGGTGCCTGCGGACGGCATATCCGGGGATGCTTGGGCAGCCGGCGTAAGCGGAGCGGACTTAGCGGGAGAAGCCCTTGCGGACGCCCCCCTGTCTGGGAATGCCGCCCTCATAAAAGGGGTTCTTCAGGATGCGGCATTTTCGGAACTCTTAAATAACGGTCTGATTACGGAAGAAGAGGCTGCCGGTTTCTTAAAAGATGCCGCAGGGCTCCTTACGGAAAAAGGCATAACCCTGTCCGAAAATACGACGCAGGAAATGATGAAGGCGCTTTTGGACATAACGGCAGGCAATACGCAGGAAGCGGAAAGTCTGCATAAACTGTTTTCCGGCAAGGTCTGGAAGAATTTACTGGAGGGCACCGTAAAGACGCAGTGGTCGCTTACACCGGAAATGCTTCCCAAAGAGGGGGAAGTGGGCAAGGTCTATGAAAAAATCGTAAAGAGCCTGCATATCTTAAACGAAACCCTTCAGCAGAGCGGCGCACAGAACACAGCACTGCAGGAAAGCATCACGAATTTAAGTGAAAACATCGATTTTATGAACCAACTGAACCAGATGTATACCTACGTGCAGCTTCCCCTGAAAATGCAGAACGGTGAAAAAAACGGAGAGCTGTATGTGTTTACCAATAAGCGCAGTCTGGCGGAAAAGGACGGAGAGGTCAGCGCCCTGCTGCATCTTACCATGGAGCATCTGGGACCGCTGGATGTGTATGTCAAAATGAACCAGGGAAAGGTCAGCACGGAATTTACCGTGGAAAAAGAGGAAACCCTGCTTTTCTTAGAAAAGAACATGTCCATTCTGACGGACAGGCTGCAAAAAAGAGGCTATGATATTTCCTGTAAGATGAAGGTAAAGGACGAAGCGGGAGAGCCGGAAAACCCGGTGGAAAGACTGCTTACGGAAAAGCAGAACGGAGTAGTGTCTGCGCATGCACAGTATGCCTTTGACGTAAGGGCGTAAGTCCGGTAACGGCAGAAAATGAGGTATGACAGAAAAGTCTGAGGTGGATGATGGAAGAAAAGAAAAAAATCAAACAGGCAATCGCTCTGGAATATGACCCTCATGAGGACGCCCCCAAGGTCATTGCATCCGGCAGGGGAGCCGTGGCGGAAAGGATTATCGAAAAGGCAAAAGAGGCGGCGGTTCCGGTCCATCGGGACGACAAGCTGGCGGACACCTTATCCCGGCTGGAAATCGGCGAAATGATACCGCCGGAGCTCTACGAGGTAGTGGCGGAAATCCTGGTGTTCGTGGATGCCATGGATAAAATTAAGGGAAAGATGTAACGGACCAAAGACAGGCAGACGGACAGGGTAATGCAAAGAATGCACAAAGGATGCAAAGCGGTTGACAAAAGTCCGTGTCATGATATAATTCGGTTAGCAAAAGCTAATTGACAGAACAGGAGATTTACAAATGACAATACATGAATATGGGACGGACAATCAGCAGGTCATTGTACTGGTGCACCCTTCGGTGGTTATGTGGGATTTCTTTGAATATCTGATACCGCTTCTGAAAGAGGAGTATCACCTCATTGTCCCCGCACTTCCCGGCTATGACGAAGAAAATCCGAAGGAGGATTTTACAAGTGTGGAGGAAATTGCAGACGAACTGGCAAAATGGCTGACGGAGCATAAGATAAATACGGTGGATATTCTTTATGGCTGTTCTATGGGCGGAGCGGTGGTATTAAAAATGCTGGCGGAGCAGAAAATCCATGTCCGCCATACGGTCTGTGACGGAGGCATTACTCCGTATCAGCTTCCGTGGCTGGTGACCCGACTGATTGCCGTGAAAGATTTCTTAATGATTTCCATGGGAAAAATCGGAGGACTGAAACTTCTGGAAAAAGCGTTTGCCACGGATGAATACAGCAAGGAAGATTTGCAGTATATTTCCAAAGTGCTCCATTTTATAAGCTACAAAACCATCTGGCGGACCTTTGAGTCTTGCAACAATTACAAAATGCCAGCGGGGAACATTGCTTATCAGGGGAAGCTTCAGTACTGGTATGGAGAAAAGGAAGCAGGCGAGCGGAAAGCGGACCTTAAGTATGTGAAGGAGCATTTTCCGCATACGGAAATTATAAAGTTTGACAATTTAGGACACGGAGGACTGGTAACGCTGTATCCGGAAAAAATGGCGGACAGATTAAAGGATATTCTGCATTCGTAACCATGACGGGAAAGTCGTATTAAGACTTTCCCGTCTTTTTTGTTGTGTAAAAAAACGTTTTTACCCGTAACGGCGCCCTTCTTAAGAAAGAAATAAGAATTCTCTAAGAAATTCCTCGGAAAGGCTTAAAAGCAAATAAACATTTAACCGTTAAGATGGAAAAAAAGAAAAAGAGAAGAGGGTTTGCTTATGAGAAGAATTTTAGTGATTTTCGGTGGGTGTTCCACGGAGTATGAGGTATCACTGCAGTCGGCGGCTGCCGTGGCGGAGGCAATAGACGTAAGCCGTTATGAGGTGCTTTATCTGGGTATCAGCCGGGAAGGAGAGGCATATTATTATACCGGCGATACGGAAGGAATACGGAACGGAAGCTGGCAGAAGCAGGCGCTTCCCGCCACTGTTTCCATGAGCAGGGGAGAACCGGTTCTCTGGATAGAGGACGGCAGGCAGCTTCGGAAGGTCTATTTTGATATGGCATTTCCCGTTATGCACGGAAAAAACGGAGAGGACGGCACCCTGCAGGGACTCTGTGAAATGGCGGATATTCCTGTGGTGGGCTGCGGTATGGAAAGCTCCTGCATCGGTATGGACAAACAGCTTGCCCACACACTGGCAAAGCTGGCGGGGGTACGAGTCCCGGAAAGCGTGGTGTTGCAAAACCCTGCGGAATACGCACAGAAGCAGGAAGGCATACAGGCGCTGGGACTGCCGGTTTATGTGAAGCCGGTAAGGGCGGGTTCCTCCTTCGGCATTACCAGGGTAGTGAAAAAAGAAGACATGGAGCAGGCAGTAAAGGAAGCCTTCCGGCACGACGGGGAGGTCATCATAGAAGAAGAGATAAGCGGCTTTGAAGTGGGCTGCGCCGTAATGGGAAACGAAGAGCTTACATTAGGAAGAGTGGACGAAATAGAACTACAAAAGTCGGAGGGCGACAGCTTCTTTGACTATGAAGAAAAATATACCTTAAAAACCTCCGTTATACATATGCCGGCAAGAATTTCCGCAGAGGAGGAAGCACGTATCAGGGAAGCAGCCGTAAAAATCTACCGGGCTCTGCACTGCCGGGATTTTACAAGAGTGGACCTGTTTTATACGGACAAAAAAGAGATTGTATTTAACGAAGTGAATACCATTCCGGGCTTTACTTCCCATAGCCGTTTTCCCAATATGATGAAGGGCATCGGCAGTGACTTCGCACAGACGGTCAACGGGATAATAGGCGCAGCGGAAAAGCGGACAGAGGATGTAAAGGATGCGGCAAAACATGGACAGCACAACGGTTAAAACGGAAAACAGAGAGAGCAGGATAGAAAGCGGGAAAGCAGTACGCATAAAAAGCTGGGATGCCTTCAAGTGGCTGGCGGCATTTTTAGTGGTTGCCATTCACACCTCTCCGCTTGAGAGCATCTGGCCTTACGGGGATTTTTTACTTACGAGAATTGCCGCCAGACTGGCGGTGCCGTTCTTTTTCATGCTGACGGGCTACTTTACCGTACAGGTGAAAAAGACGGAGAAAAAGCTGCTTCTTTTGTATCTGGGAGTGACCTGCCTGTACCTGCCGGTGCAGATATACAAGTACATGGGCGGCGAAACGTTTACCGCAGGGAGGATACTAAAGGATATTTTCTTCGACGGCACCTTTTATCATCTGTGGTATCTGCCGGCATGCATGCTGGGACTGGCTTTGATGACGCTTCTCTTAAAATGCGGGAAAGAAAATGCCGTAGCCATCAGCATTCTTTTGTATGTCATCGGACTTTTGGGCGACAGTTACTTCGGACTGGTGCGGTTAAGTCCTATTTTATCCAAAGTATACGACGGCATGTTTACCTGCTTTTCCTACACGCGAAACGGCATCTTTATGGCGCCTCTGTTTCTGATTTTGGGCAGACTTTTCAGAGAACAGGAAAAGAAAGGGAAGCAGAATAAGGAAAAGGAGCTTATCCTGTTTTTGTGCAGCTTTGTTCTGATGATACAGGAGGCATTGCTTTTACATAACACGGACTGGCAGAAACACGACTCCATGTATCTGTTCCTGCCGCTTTGCAGTTACCATCTGTTTGCCTTTCTTCGCTGCGCAAACGAGAGAGCTTTACCTTCGGAAAGAAGCGGAAAGCGGGCGGACAGTCTGTGGCTGAAAGGCCCCATGTATATTTATTTTCTGCACCCGCTTGTCATTATTCTGGTGAGGGGATGTGCAAAGGTCATAAAAATGCCGGCGCTGGTGGAGTGCAGTCCTCTGTACTATCTGTGTGTCTGCGCGGGCAGCTTCTGTGCGACGGCGTTTCTCTGCCTGTTACAGGACATGGTAAAAAGGAAACGGAAAACAGCAAGAACGGAGAATACACATGAGAAATGAGGAAAAACCCGGCAGGGCATGGCTGGAAATCGATACCGGTAGAATAAGGGAAAATTACCGGAGCCTGTGTGCGTCTGCACCTAAGGGCTGTGACATTATGGCGGTGGTAAAAGCGGATGCCTACGGACACGGAGCCGGAAAGGTGGCAAAGATTTTACAGGAAGAAGGCTGCCGGTACTATGCCGTTGCCACGCTGGAGGAAGCCATAGGCTTACGTTCGGCGGGAATTTTAGGCGACATACTGATTTTGGGTTATACCATGCCGCGGGATGCCTTTCTTCTGCAGCACTATGACCTGATACAGACGATTGTGGATGAGAAACACGGACAGGAACTGGCAAAAAGCGGAAGTACGGTAAGGGCGCACCTGGCGGTGGACACCGGTATGAACAGACTGGGAATTCCGGCAAAGGAGGAAGAAACCATCCTAAGGCTCTTAAAGCTGCCGGGTATAAGGATAGAGGGCATTTATTCCCATATGAGTGTGGCGGACAGCCGGCAGAAAGAGGACATTGACTTTACCAACGGACAGATTGCCGAATTTACCGGCTTAAAGAAGCGGCTTGGTCGGATGGGCTACGGGCACCTGTATTATCATTGCCAGAGCAGCTACGGCTTTCTGTATTATCCGGTGCCGGGCATGCGGTTTGCCAGGGTGGGGATTGCCCTGTACGGCTGCACCAGCAATTCGGCGGAGGAAAGCTACCCGGTTGCCTTAAAACCCGCTCTTTCCTTAAAGGCGCGCATCAGCTGCGTGCGGATGGTGGCGCCGGGAGAATTTGTTTCTTACGGCAGAACCTATGAAGCGGTGGAAGACCGTAAAATCGCGGCGGTTACCATGGGTTATGCGGACGGACTGCCGAGAAATCTGTCGGGACAGGGGTATGCGCTCATAAAGGGCAGAAAGGCGCCCATCATCGGCAGAATATGCATGGACCAGCTCATGCTGGATGTCACGGGGGTGGCGCATGTGCAGGAAGGGGATATTGTGACCTTTATAGGAAGGGAGGGGGAAAACAGCATACTGGCGGTGGAGATTGCGGAGCTTGCCGGAACCATTACCAACGAGCTGGTGAGCCGTTTAGGAAGCCGTCTTACAAAAATTTACATCGGGTGAGACTTTTCTTTTTCCGGCAAATATACTATGATAGAACAAGAAGGATGTCCTGTGCGGAAAGGACTTATTTATGAAGAACACAACAGGACAAGGAAACACAGACAAACGACCGGAGCAGTACGGCAGAAACAGCCAACCGGTGCAGAGAAACGCAAACAAGCGCATGATAGGTACGTGTGCGGAGGAACGGGCAGCCGTATTTTTACAGGCGCGGGGAATGCAGATTTTAGCGCGGAATTACCGGTGCAGGCAGGGAGAAATCGACCTGATAGCCCGGGACGGCAGATATCTTGTTTTTGTGGAAGTAAAATACCGCAGCTCTGCCCGCTGTGCGGATCCGCTATCTGCGGTGAACAGGGCAAAGCAGAGGAAAATCTGCCGGGTGGCGGACTATTTCCGGTTTACGCAGAAGGTGCCGGACGACGTTCCGGTGCGCTATGATGTGATTGGCATTCTGGGAGAAAAAACAGCATGGATACCCGATGCCTTTCCCCATCAGCCGGGGACTTAAAAAAAGAAAAGCAGAGGATTAAACATGATTTCCTGGAAAAGAAAAAACAGGGCGGAAGGAAAGGGAATGGTAAGCAGGGAAGCCGGAGAGCTTTGTTACCTTACCTTTCCCGCCTTTACCGAAACCGGTCTGGTGGAGCATCTGTTCTCCACCAGAATGGGAGGCGTAAGCAAGGGCATTTTTGCCACCATGAATTTAAGCTTCACCAGAGGCGACGAAGAGGCAGCCGTGCAGGAAAACTTCCGGCGGATTGCCAAGGTCATGCACGGAAAGAAAGAGGATTTTGTCTGCTCCGACCAGACCCATACGGTAAACATCCGGAAGGTAACGAAAGAAGATAAAGGAAAAGGCGTTTTAAGAGAGAAGGACTACCGGGACATAGACGGTCTGGTGACGGACGAGCCGGGGATTATTTTAAGCTGCTTTTTTGCGGACTGCGTGCCGCTTTATTTTCTGGATACGAAAAAGAAGGTCATCGGTCTTGCCCACTCCGGGTGGAGGGGCACCGTAAACCGCATGGGACGGGAAATGACAGCCTTTATGGAAAAGGAATACGGCTGCCGGAAAGAGGATATGATAGCGGCTGTGGGGCCGTCCATCTGTGCGGACTGCTATGAGGTCTCGGAGGATGTGGCGGATGCCTTCCGGCGGGAGTTCGGAGAGGACGTGTTGAGCGCCGGCAGGGAAGAAGGAAAATACCAGCTTGATTTATGGCGGGCAAATGAGAAGGTGCTTTTGGACGCAGGACTTACCGGAGCACAGATTTCCATAACGGATATCTGCACCTGCTGCAATGAAGATAAACTGTTTTCCCATCGGGCAAGCAAAGGAAAGAGAGGAAACCTGGGAGCTTTCTTAAGTCTCAGAGAATAAGAAAATGGCGAATATTTTAATTTGTGACGACGACAAGGAAATTGTGGACGCGATTGAGATTTATCTGAAAAACGAAGGCTATAAAGTGTATAAGGCATATGACGGGGAGGAAGCCATCCGTATCTTAAATGCGGAGGATATCCAGCTTTTAATCATGGATGTGATGATGCCGAAGCTGGACGGCATCCATGCTACCTTAAAAATCCGGGAGTACAGCAGCATTCCCATTATCATGCTTTCGGCAAAGACAGAGGATACGGACAAAATTCTGGGGCTGAATGTAGGCGCCGACGATTACGTGTCCAAGCCCTTTAACCCGCTGGAGCTGATTGCCCGTGTGAAGTCCAACCTTCGCCGCTATACCAAGCTTGGCAATATGAGCGCGCCGGAAGAAAGCAACGTGTACCGCATCGGCGGCTTATGCATGGATGACGATACCAAGGAGGTTACGGTGGACGGGGAGCCGGTGCGGCTTACCCCCATCGAATACAGCATCCTGCTTCTTTTGGTGAAAAATCCGGGCAGAGTCTATTCCATTGACCAGATTTATGAGAATATCTGGAACGAGGCGGCTATCGGTGCGGACAATACGGTGGCGGTCCATATCCGGCATATCCGGGAGAAAATTGAAATCAACCCCAAGGATCCGAAGTATCTGAAGGTGGTATGGGGTGTCGGCTATAAGGTGGAAAAACAAAATTAATGAAGAATGAAAAGAAACCCATGAGAAACAAAAGATTTTTATTGCACATCCTGCAGCAGATTGCCGCCTTCGGCATGGTATCGGGCGTGGCGTTTTTAGTATTGTTTTCCTTTGTCATGGATGACTCTGTGACAAGACGTTTCGATATTTTTTCCGAGGAGAAACGCTTCGAGGACACGGATGTATTTGATGAGATGCTGGTAAACTCCTTATACAGCATCATCCGTTACAATGTGGCAAAAAGCCAGATGGAGGAGAGCGGACGCTTTGACGGCACCAAGGAGATTGACATTATGGCATTTGCCAACCGTAAAAACGGGGAAATGCCGGACAGCGGCATCCGCTATAAACTGGAGGATCTGCTGAAGTGGAACCAGTACGGCACAGCCTCCGTCCTTGAGGATTATACCCTGACCCAGTTTCTGGACAAATACGACGACAACCAGCCCTTTTATAACGGAACTTTGACGGAATCGCAGAAAAATGCGCTCCGCTCCAAATTCATGGAAGAGAAATATGTGCCGGAGGGACGCGTCTATTATGAGGAAACAGGAACGGATGCGGAGGCGGAAGAGCAGCCGCAGACGAATGTAGAGGTGTTAAACGGTGCATTGGTCGGACTGCAGGTGACGGAAGAGGTGCCCGATGAAGCGGACACGGACGAAAATACGACGGAAACGGAAAGTGAATACCTGAACGGCTATCAGGGGGATGCCCTGTTTGAAGCCTTGCTGCAGGGCAACAGCAAGCTTTTTACCAGTGAACCCTACGGCTGGTACCGTTCCCTTCAGGAACAGGTACAGGCACTGGCGGTCAATGTGATGAATTACGGGTACGTCATAGCGGGAATTTATATCGATACGTCCACCAATACCGTGCATGTGCTGATTCCAGTTCTGGAGGAGCGGTATAAGACGGTGGACGGACTTTCCCTAAAAGACTATGCGGACAACCTGTCCGAGTATGAGACATACCGCTGCTGCTTAGAGCAGTCAATATCGGATTTAGGCTACAATTACCGGGAATATCTGCGCTTAAAGGATGCGTTCGGTAACGGAAACACAAACATCCAGTTTTATTTCCGTATGGTGATGCTGGGCGACAAGGTAGAAGTATCCAATCTGACAAAGGAAATTTCCCTGGATGATATGGACGATTACTTCAAGACAAACTGCGGCAGGTACGTCATCTATAAGCCGCAGAATATTACCCTGGACACCAATACCCATATTCTGACCGTGGAGGAGATGTTTGAAGCCTTCCGTTCCTACGAGTATGCATACCCCGATACGGCGAAAATGTGGATTGGCGTGGATACCGCCTATCCGGTGGAGGATGACTTCAAGATGGCATCGGAAACCTACGACACGTTCCTGAAATACCGGATGTTTTTTGTGGTACTGGCGGCAGCTTCCGTATTGTGTTACGGCATTCTGTTCCTTTATCTGAGTGTAGTGGCGGGGAGAATAAGGGACGGGGAAGGAAACGTGACCGTCCGTCTGTCCTGGATTGACCAGATTCCCACAGAAATTTACCTGTTGTTCTGCGCGCTTGTAATGGCGGGTATTTACGGAATGATACTTGCTGTGGAGGTGGGCTGGTACAACGCGTCTTATGTGGCACAGTACCGGGAACAGGTGATATATGCGCTTGCGGTAACCGGCACTGTCATCAGCAGCTTATTGTGTGCCCTGTGGTACAGTTTTATCCGCAGATGCAAAAAAGGAAATATCTGGAAGGGCAGTCTGCTTTGCCTTTTCTTTGATAAAGTGGTAAAACGGATTTTCGGAGGGATCAAAAACATAGCGCTCCATATCTATGACAATGCAGGAAATCTGGCGCGGGCGCTGTTTCTGTTCGGCGGCATTATGGCATATAATTTCCTGGCAGGCATCATTCTTTGCCGGACAAGGAATGATGGGGATTTTGTCCTTGGATTTATCATCTTTGTGCTGGTGCCGGATGCACTTGCCGTGTACGGCTGCTATTACAACCGCAACAAGAAAAAAGAACTGATTGACGGTATTCATGAAATCAGTGAGGGTAACCTAAATTACCAGATCGATACCCGGAAGCTGCATGGGGAAAATTTAGATATTGCACAGGCCATCAACAACATCAGTGATAGCATCAATGCAGCGGTGGCAACCTCCATGAAGGACGAAAAGCTGAAGGCAGACCTGATTACCAACGTTTCCCACGACATCAAAACGCCTCTGACGTCCATTATCAATTACGTGGATTTATTAAAACGGGAAAATATCGAAACACAGCCGGTCAAGGGGTATATCGAAGTCCTGGACCAGAAATCCCAGAGACTGAAGCATTTGACGGAGGACCTGGTGGAAGCCTCCAAGATTTCCTCCGGCAATATTGTGCTGCATATGGAAAAAATCGATCTGATTGAACTGCTGCACCAGACGATGGCGGAGTTTTCCGATAAGTTAGAGGAAAGAAGGCTTACCATTGTGGACGGCTTTTCCGGGGAGCCCGTGTATATCAAAGCCGACGGCAGACGCATTTACCGGGTGGTGGAAAACCTGTTCGGCAATATCTGCAAGTATGCCATGCCGGAAACCAGAGTCTATATTGACAGGGAATTGACAGAAGACGGCAAATATGTGATACTTTGTCTGAAAAATATTTCTGCACAGCCCATGAACATCCGGGCGGAAGAGCTGACCGAGCGTTTTATCAGAGGGGATGTTTCCCGAAGCACGGAAGGAAGCGGACTGGGACTTTCCATTGCGAAAAATCTGACGGAGCTGCAGAACGGTAAATTTAACATTTATCTGGACGGGGATTTATTTAAGATAACCTTAAAATTTCCTGTTTATGAGGAAGAAAAGGAATAATAATGGACATTACAGTATCGGAATTAAAACAGCTGGCACAGGGTACCTATGAGATTATTGATATCCGCAACGAAGAGGAGATAGCACACGGCACCATGCCGGGTGCTATCTTACTGCAGCCGGAGGAAATTTTAACAAGCGATAAGATAGACAGAAGCAAAAAGCTTGTCATCTGCTGCCAGAGAGGACAGCTTAGCCGGGACGTGGCGGACATGCTTACGGAACAGGGATTGGACGCGGTGAACCTTTCCGGCGGTTATATTGACTGGCTGCTTACGGACATCAAGGAAACGGCGGCTGCCGACAAGGCAAAGGAAGTGGAAACGAGCATCCGCAAAAAATTCCACAAGAAAATCTGGTGCCAGTTTACGAAGGCGGTGCGCACATACGAACTGGTAAAGCCGGGGGATAAAATTGCGGTCTGTATTTCCGGCGGCAAGGATTCCATGCTCATGGCAAAGCTGTTCCAGGAGCTGAAGCTGCACAACAAATTTCCCTTTGAAGTAAAATTTTTAGTGATGGACCCGGGATACAGCCCGGCAAACCGCAAGGTGATAGAAGAGAATGCCAAAATCCTAAACATCCCCATTACGATTTTTGAGTCGGATATCTTTGACTCCGTATACAACGTGGAGAAATCCCCCTGTTATCTGTGCGCCCGGATGCGCAGAGGCCATCTGTACAGCTTCGCAAGGGAGCTTGGCTGCAACAAAATCGCACTCGGCCACCACTATGACGATGTCATTGAAACCATTCTCATGGGTATGCTGTACGGAGCGCAGGTACAGACCATGATGCCAAAGCTGCACAGCACGAATTTTGAGGGAATGGAACTGATCCGCCCCCTGTATCTGGTGCGGGAGGACGACATCAAGGCGTGGAGGGACTACAACGGTCTGCATTTCATCCAGTGTGCATGCAAATTCACGGATACCTGTACGACCTGCAACAACGAGGAAAACCGCTCCAAGAGAGTGGAGATTAAAGAACTGATTAAGACGCTTAAGAAAACCAATCCCTTCGTGGAGGGCAATATCTTCAAGAGCGTGGAAAATGTGAATTTAGACACGGTTGTCTGTTACAAACAAAAAGGAGTCAGACATCATTTTTTAGATGAGTATGACTCCCTTGGGAACGAAAATAAAAACGAAAATTAAATCTTATTGTATTCTTCCAGTACCGCATGCATTTTTTCGGTGGTTGCCATGGCATTTGACAAAGAAACGTCGTGGTTCATGAAATCGATGATGGATGCGGTAAATTTACTCATATCGGCTTCTACAAAGTAAGGCTTTGTGGAAATCTCGGGGGGCAGGTAGGTGAGGTTGGTGGTAATGACCTTATCGAAGTAGCCCTTTTCGTAAGCCTCGTCAAATGCTTTCAGACCGTTGGTAAACAGACCGAAGGTGCAGCAGATGAATACGCGTCTTGCATGCATTTCCTTTAACTGTCTGGAGGTGTCCAGCATGCTCTCTCCGGAGGAAATCATATCGTCGATGATGATGACATCCTTCCCCTCGATGTTGTCGCCTAAGAATTCATGGGCTACAATGGGATTCTTGCCGTTTACCACGGTGGAGTAGTCGCGGCGTTTGTAGAACATACCGGTATCCACACCTAAAACGGTGGCAAAATAAATGGCACGGTCCAGAGCACCTTCATCGGGGCTTATGACAATCAGATGATCCTTGTCCACTACGAGGTCATTTTCTGCGGCAAGCAGGGCACGGATGAACTGGTAGGGCGGGGTGAAGTTGTCGAAGCCGCACAGAGGAGTGGCATTCTGCACACGGGGATCGTGGGCGTCAAAGGTAACAAAATTGGAAATGCCCATGGAATACAGCTCGTCCAGTGCAAACGCACAGTCTAAGGATTCGCGACCGCTTCTGCGGTGCTGTCTGCCTTCATATAGGAAGGGCATGATGACGTTGATACGGTGAGCCTTGCCGTTGCAGGCAGCAATCACACGCTTTAAATCCTGATAATGGTCGTCGGGAGACATATGATTGGTATAACCGTTTACGTTGTAAGTGATGCTGTGGTTGCAGACATCCGTAATGATAAACAAATCCTTACCGCGGATGGATTCGTGGAAAACAGCCTTGCTTTCACCGGTTCCGAAACGGGGACATTCTACATTGGTCAAATAGCTGCTTTCGATATAGCCGTGAAAAGCAGGGTCACTTTTTACTTTGTCGTTATTGATGCTTCTGCGAAAAGCAACCAGGTAATCGTTTACTTTTCGTGCAAATTTTTCTGCGGAAGGCAAAGCCACGATTTTAAGAGGCGCTACGGGCATTGCATTTTCCAATTCGTGTGTATTAGCCATGATTTCCTCCGAAACTACAAATTTTACACTTTATTTATAGCATTCATAGGGTGACACGTCAAGGAATTTATAGTATTATGGAAGGGTGTAGAGGGACAGGACCGCAGGTATATCCTGCCGGCTACGAAAGGAAAAATCGGTTTTATGAACAAAAACAAAGGTCATATAATCAAGAACGTCAAACCGGGCAGCATCGCGGAAGAGATGGGACTGGAGCCCGGCGACAAAATTATGGCAGTGGACGGCACGGTCATTGAGGATGTTTTTGATTTTGAATTTCTGATACAGGATACCTATATAGAGGTGGACGTGGAGACAAAGGACGGAGAGGAGTGCCGTCTGGAAATCGAAAAGGATTTTGATGAGGATCTGGGCATCGAATTTGAAAACGGTCTGATGAGCGAATACCGTCACTGTCACAACAAATGCATTTTCTGCTTTATCGATCAGATGCCGAAGGGCATGCGGGAAAATCTGTACTTTAAGGACGACGACTCAAGACTTTCGTTCCTGCAGGGCAATTACATCACCCTGACCAACATGTCCGAGCACGACATCGACAGGATTATCCGTTACCATTTAGCCCCCATCAACATTTCCATCCAGACCATGAACCCCGAGCTTCGCTGCATGATGCTGCACAACCGCTTTGCGGGAGAAGCCTTAAAAAAATTAGACAGGCTTTACGAAGCGGGCATTGAAATGAACGGACAGATTGTACTCTGCAAGGGAGTAAACGACGGGGACGAGCTGGATTTCAGCATAAGGGAAATGGCAAAATATCTTCCTTATTTAGAGAGTGTTTCCGTGGTGCCTGTGGGACTTTCCAAATACCGTGACGGTCTTTATCCGCTGCAGCCCTTCAATAAAGAGGACGCCGGCAAAGTCATAGACCTGATAGAAAGCTGGCAGAAAAAGCTGTATCCCAAGTTCGGCGTGCATTTTATCCATGCCAGTGACGAATGGTACATTTTAGCGGAACGCCCCATGCCGGAGGAGGAGCGGTACGACGGGTATCTGCAGCTCGAAAACGGCGTGGGCATGGTACGGCTTTTCCTGAATGAGTTCCATGATTATATGGAAGAATTAAAAAAAGAAAGGAAGCTGCCGGACGACAGCTTTACCGGAAAGATATCCCTTGTTACCGCCAGACTGATGTATTCCTACATCGTGAAAATGGCAAAGGAAGTGGAAGAGGCATTTCCGGGACTTACCATTCAGGTATTCTGCATCCGCAACGATTTCTTCGGGGAAAACATTACCGTGACGGGACTTCTCACGGGACAGGATATCTTAAACCAGTTAAAAGGAAAGGATTTGGGCGATCTGGTGCTTCTGCCGGAAAACGTCATGCGTCTGGAGGAGGAGTTATTCTTAGACGATATGAAGCTTTCCGAGCTGACAAATGCTTTACAAGTGCCGGTAGATATTGTAAAATCAAGTGGTTGTGAGTTTGTAAAAAGCATTCTTTCCGGAGCAAGGAGGAAGACAGATGAGTGATAGAAAAAGAAAACCCATTGTAGCCGTGGTAGGACGCCCCAACGTAGGAAAGTCCACACTCTTTAATGCGCTGGCAGGCGAAAAAATCTCCATCGTAAAAGATACCCCGGGTATTACAAGGGACCGTATTTATACAGATATCACATGGCTGGATCATGTGTTCACCATGGTTGATACCGGCGGTATCGAGCCGGACAGCAAGGACATCATCCTGTCCCAGATGAGGGAGCAGGCACAGATGGCGATTGACACGGCGGATGTCATTATCTTTATGGTGGATGTGAAGCAGGGACTTGTGGATGCGGACGCCAAGGTGGCAGACATGCTGAGACGTTCCCATAAGCCGGTGGTTCTGGTGGTAAACAAGGTGGACAGCTTTGCCAAGTACGGCAATGATGTCTATGAATTCTATAATTTAGGCATCGGAGAGCCTTACCCCATTTCCTCCGTCAACAAGTTAGGACTGGGCGAAATGCTGGACAAGGTAATTTCCCATTTCCCGGACGAAGCGGACGGCACGGAAGAAGACGACCGTATCCGTGTGGCGATTGTCGGAAAGCCCAATGTGGGTAAATCCTCCATTATCAACCGGATGCTCGGCGAAAACCGTCTGATTGTTTCCGATATTGCCGGCACCACCCGTGATGCCGTGGATACGGATGTGACCTTTAACGGCAGGGAATATGTGTTTATCGATACGGCGGGTTTGCGCCGCAAGAATAAAATCAAAGAGGACCTGGAGCATTACATGATTGTGCGTACGGTGGGCGCCGTAGAGCGTGCGGATGTAGTTATCCTGGTCATTGATGCGGTGGAAGGTGTGACCGAACAGGATGCCAAGATTGCCGGCATTGCCCATGAAAGAGGCAAAGCGATCATCATTGCTGTCAACAAGTGGGATGCCGTGGAAAAGGACGACAAGACCATTTACCGTTTTACGGAAAAGGTCAGAAATACCCTTTCCTTTATGCAGTATGCGGAAATCGTGTTCATTTCCGCAAAGACCGGGCAGAGACTTCCCAAGCTGTTTGAAACCATAGATATGGTAAGCGAAAACCACGCCATGAGAGTGCAGACCGGTGTGTTAAACGAAATCATGACGCAGGCCGTTGCCATGCAGCAGCCGCCTACGGACAAGGGAAAGCGCTTAAAGCTTTACTACATCACCCAGGCATCGGTAAAGCCGCCCACTTTTGTCATTTTCGTAAACGACAAGGAGCTGATGCATTTCTCTTATACCCGTTACATTGAAAATCAGATCAGACAGACCTTCGGATTTAAGGGAACACCGCTTCGTTTTATTATACGTGAGAGAAAGGCTAAGGAACAATGATAGCAGAAAGAATTATTTGTCTTGTCATCGGTTATGTATTCGGATTATTCCAGACGGCGTTTTTTTATGGAAAAGCGCACGGTATCGACATCAGGGAGCACGGCAGCGGCAACTCCGGTACCACCAATGCCTTACGGGTGCTGGGCACCAAAGCGGGGCTCATTGTATTTGCCGGTGACTGCTTAAAATGTATGGCGGCTATTTTCCTGACCAAATTATTATTCGGAAAGAGCCATCCCGATTTTGTATACCTGTTTGCCCTCTATACCGGAGCCGGAGTGATTTTAGGACATAACTATCCCTTTTATATGCATTTTAAGGGAGGAAAGGGCATTGCGGCAACGGCAGGGCTGGTGCTTTCCTTCCATCCGTATTTCATACCCACCGGCATTATCCTGTTTTTCGGCACCTTTCTTACCACCCATTATGTTTCGTTAGGCTCCCTGCTTGTGTATGCGGGCTTTATGATCCAGATGGTGGTTTCCGGACAGCTCGGTGTGTTCGGTGCAGGCGTCAGCCGGGCGACCCTCATTGAAATGTATATCATTACCGCCTTTTTAACGGCAATGGCATACTGGAAGCACAGACAGAATATCGTAAGACTGGCAAAAGGAACGGAGAGAAAGACCTATCTGTTCAAAAAAAACAAGGACGAATAAGGGGATATCGTTTCCCGTAGGAAAAGAAACGGAGGCTGTTATGGCAAAAATCAGTATTTTGGGCGGCGGAAGCTGGGGCATTGCCCTTTCCGTACATCTGCATAAATTAGGACATGAAATTACCGTCTGGTCCAAGGTGCCGGCGGAAATCGAAATGTTAAAACAGAATCATGAGCATAAAATGCTGCCGGGCATCAGGCTGCCGGAGGACATGATTTTTACAACGGACGATAAGGAAGCCGTGACGGGCAAGGATGTGCTGGTTATGGCAGTGGCAAGCGCCTACACCAGGGCAACGGCAAAGGAGTTATCCCCTCTGATTGCGCCGGGACAGATTATCGTCAATGTGGCAAAGGGCGTGGAGGATCACACCTATATGACACTGTCGGAAATTATCGAACAGGAAATCCCGCAGGCAGAGGTAGCGGTTCTTTCCGGACCTTCCCATGCGGAGGAGGTAAGCCGCGGCATTCCGACCACCATCGTAGTGGGAGCGAAGAAGCGTAAAACGGCAGAATATTTACAGAATATCTTCATCAGTGATGTGTTCCGCGTGTATACCAGCCCCGACGTGCTGGGCATGGAGCTTGGCGGAGCCTTAAAAAATGTAGTGGCGCTGGCAGCCGGTATGGCGGACGGCCTGGGCTACGGGGACAATACCAAGGCAGCGCTTATCACGAGAGGCATTGCCGAGATTGCAAGACTGGGTACCGCCATGGGAGCCAAATTTGAAACCTTCTGCGGACTCACCGGTATCGGAGATCTGATTGTTACCTGCGCCTCCATGCATTCCCGCAACCGGAGAGCCGGTATTTTAATCGGTCAGGGCAAGAGCATGGAAGAAGCCATGGCAGAAGTAAAAATGGTAGTGGAGGGCGTGTATTCTGCCAAGGCTGCCATGGGACTGGCGGAAAAATATAACGTACAGCTTCCCATTATTGAACAGGTCAACAAGATTCTGTTTGATGGAAAACCGGCTGCGGATGCGGTGAGGGATCTGATGCTCCGCGACAAGAAAATCGAAATCAGCGACGCGGGCTGGGACGAAGAATAAATATAGCCGTTCATAAAGAAGAAAACAAATAGGGAGTGGTCCGCAATGGACTACTCTTTTTCTTTTGCTGGCTTTTTTGAAACAAAATCATACTTTTGGGTGATGTGCAAAAGAAGAAAATACGTTATGCTTAAAGTAAAAAAATGGGTGGATACCCGGAAAAAAAGGAAGGAAGGGAGAATTGTATGAAAAGAAAAGGAAAACGTATTGCAGCCATGCTTCTGGCAATCGGACTTCTTCTGTCGGATATACCGGTGACTGCGTGGGCGGTTTCCCCGGAGTATTTAACGGAAACCGAAGCAACAACACCGGAAACCGAAGCAACAACACCGGAAACCGAAGCAGCAACACCGCCTGCAACGGAATCCGCACCCGCAGCGGAAACTGTTTCCGAGGGGGATATTGTTGAGGAGCCGGCAAAGGAGATAACGCCGGTAAGAGCGGAGAATGCCCTGACAGCGCTTTACATCACGGAGGACGCAGAAAGCGGCGCAATATCCGTGGATGTCACAAAGGATGCAGAGGGCAACGGCTGGCGTTACGAGGCGGCTGCCGGTACGCTGACGTTGGATGGCTATAATGGCGGCAGTATCGAATCGGTGGGCGATCTTACATTGCTGTTGTCCCAGAACAACCGGATTACGGTGGAGGGAGAAGATGCCCGCGGTCTGCGTGTAGACGGAAATCTTCTGATCAACAAGACGGATTCCGATACCGGGGATACCCTGACCATATCCACAGGGGCGGATATTACAAACAACTATACGGGATATCTGGTTAGCTCCGGCAACACGGTCATGGAGGGAGGAACCCTGAATCTCAGCATACTGGGGGCAGGTTTGTTGTATTGCGCCGTAAACGGTGATTTTACCCTGCGTGGGGCGGCTAACCTGAAGTCGGAATTGACCGGAGATTTTAATTTTAACGAGACGCTGTACCTGGAAAGCAGCGGAACGACCGATATTCTGGCAGCGGAGGGCAATCGTAATTATATGGCTGTGTGCAAGCTGGTGGTCAGGGGAAGCGGACCGGTCAGCATAGAGACGGTAAATACTAAGGCAAAAAGGGCAGCCATAGGATTCCTGAAGGAATATACAGGCACCTCTAAACTGACGGTGAAGGGGGGACCGGTGGGCCTGGCAGACGATTACAGTACTGCAAAAACCAGGGAGGATATGTGCGTAACCTCCCTTACAGACAACCGTTATATTGCCCGTAGAAGTAATTTTGAAACGACAAGACGTACGTGGATTTGTGACCCGGAGGGAAATATCCTGACGGAGCTTACCATAGAAGCAAAGGAAACTCCTTTTATAATAACGGATACGTCTCTCCTGGATTTGCCGGCTATGAAGGTGGGAACGAATTATCGTTATGATGTAAGCGTCTATGACTGCCTGCACGGCTTTGAGGGTACAGATTATAATTATTCACCAACGGTTTCTTTTGCCCTGAAGGAAGGAAGCAGCTTGCCGGAGGGACTGACCCTGAATAGCAAAAGGGGATATATTAGTGGCGCTCCCACTGCGGAGTGTCCCGCGGGCAAGGTGGTTGTGGTGGCAACCAAGAAAAGCACCGGGGAGACAGCGGAGGTGGAAATCGCCTACGGTGCGGTAACGGAAAAGGATAAGTTTCTTACCGTTGGGGGCGAACTCTATAATATAAGACTGGATGCTTCCGGTACGGGCTGGAGTTACCGGGCGGAAGATGCGACCCTTACGCTCACCGGCTACAACGGCGGGACGATTTCCTGTGAAGAAGATTTAAGCGTGATTTTATCCGGCGACAACCGGATTACGGTGGAGGGAGAAGATACCTGCGGTCTGCGTGTAGACGGAAATCTTCTGATCAACAAGACGGATTCCGATACCGGGGATACCCTGACCATATCCACAGGGGCGGATATTACAAACAACTATACGGGATATCTGGTTAGCTCCGGCAACACGGTCATGGAGGGAGGAACCCTGAATCTCAGCATACTGGGGGCAGGTTTGTTGTATTGCGCCGTAAACGGTGATTTTACCCTGCGTGGGGCGGCTAACCTGAAGTCGGAATTGACCGGAGATTTTAATTTTAACGAGACGCTGTACCTGGAAAGCAGCGGAACGACCGATATTCTGGCAGCGGAGGGCAATCGTAATTATATGGCTGTGTGCAAGCTGGTGGTCAGGGGAAGCGGACCGGTCAGCATAGAGACGGTAAATACTAAGGCAAAAAGGGCAGCCATAGGATTCCTGAAGGAATATACAGGCACCTCTAAACTGACGGTGAAGGGGGGACCGGTGGGCCTGGCAGACGATTACAGTACTGCAAAAACCAGGGAGGATATGTGCGTAACCTCCCTTACAGACAACCGTTATATTGCCCGTAGAAGTAATTTTGAAACGACAAGACGTACGTGGATTTGTGACCCGGAGGGAAATATCCTGACGGAGCTTACCATAGAAGCAAAGGAAACTCCTTTTATAATAACGGATACGTCTCTCCTGGATTTGCCGGCTATGAAGGTGGGAACGAATTATCGTTATGATGTAAGCGTCTATGACTGCCTGCACGGCTTTGAGGGTACAGATTATAATTATTCACCAACGGTTTCTTTTGAACTGAAGGAAGGAAGCAGCCTGCCGGAGGGACTGACCCTGAATAGCAAAAGGGGATATATTAGTGGCGCTCCAACTGCGGAATGTCCCGCGGGCAAGGTGGTTGTGGTGGCAACCAAGAAAAGCACCGGGGAAACGGCGGAGGTGGAAATCGCCTACGGTGCGGTAACGGTGGCAACCCCCGTCACGGGAGTGAGCCTTAATACTGCCACCCTGCTGCTTGCGGAAGGGGAAAGCGCCGTACTTACCGCCACGGTGGAGCCGGAGGAGGCAAGCATCAGCGAGGTAAGCTTTAAAAGTTCCGACAGCAGTATCGCAGGTATCAGCGCAACGGGAAATACCGCGATGGTGACAGCGGGAAAACCCGGTACCGCAAGGATTACGGTAACCACAAAACAGGGCGGATTGACGGCTTACTGCGATGTGACGGTAAAGGCAGCCGTACCGGCAGTCAGCTTTGATGTGGAGAAAAACCGGATTACCGGCTTTGTGGCAGAGAAAACCTATGAGATCACGGACAAGGACAGCGGAGAGGTGCTGCAGCCGTCCTTCCGCGGCAGGACCCTGGTGGAAGTGCCGGCGGCATGGTTCGGAAAAACGGTGTGCATAAGGGAAAAAGGAGCGGACGGCGGGGATTCCGACGCCATGGAGCTTGTCATTTCCCATGCGTTTGCGGATACCTATTCCGCGGATGATAAAAACCACTGGAAGGAGTGTGTCTGCGGGGAAAAGACGGAGCAGGCGCCCCATAATTATGCATGGAAGGTGGACACGGAGCCTACGGACAGCAGTGACGGGGAAAAGCACCGGTACTGTACAGTCTGCGATTATGAGGAAGAAACCGGGGTAAGCATTCCCCGCTATCTGAGGGAGAGCCTTGTCTTTACAGGCATTACGGCGCCTACGGAGGGAGCGGAACCGGACTACTCGGTAGGAGAAGCCGGCGAGGACTGCGTGGAGATTACAAAGGTGGCATGGCTTTCTGACGGAAATCCCATGGTGAGCGGTGCGGTCTTTGAAAAGGAAAAGGAATACTGCCTTACGGTGGACTTTACCATGAAAGGAAGCTACCACCTGCCGGCGGACACAGCCGGTGTGGCAACGGAGCTTCAGAACGTGGATGCGGGAGCCGTGACGGATAAAAAGCTTAGCGGCGATGCAGCGACGGGCTACCGCCTGACGGTCACCTTCCTGCGTGCGGGAGAGGCAGTGGAGCTTACGGAAGAAACGGTAAGCATCAGCGGACTGGCAGAGGGCTATGAATATACGGGAGAAGCCCTGACCCCCGAATTCCTTGTTTCCTATGTCAGCGGAACGGAACAGAGGGCGCTTGTCCGGGATAAACATTATACGGTTTCCTATGAGGAAAATACACAGCCCGGTTACGCAAAGGTAATCATCCGCGGAAAGGGAATCTACAAAGGAACCGTGGAAGCGCGCTTCCTTATTTACCGGCAGGTTTCCGACCTTACATTGTGCGAGGCAGAGTATACCTATACGGGAAAGGAAATCCTGCCCGAGACGGAAATCAGGGACAGGGGCATCCTGCTTACGGCGGGAGAGGATTACCTGGTGGAAAGCATCACGGATAACCTGATGCCCGGCTATATGAAGATAACGGTAACGGGAGGCAGCAACGGAAAATACCGTGGAAGCCATACCTTTACGGAAAGCATAAGAATAAAGGGCTTACCCATAGAAGGCGCCGTGGTAACGGGACTGAAAAACGCAGTCTTTACCGGAAAGGAAATCACACCGCGGTTTACCGTAAAGCTTTCGGGTAAGGTACTGAAGGAGGGAACCGACTTTGAGGCGGTCTTCGTTGACAACCTGCGTGCCGGTGAAGCCGGAGTGATCATCAACGGCAGAGGCATTTACGAAGGAAGTGTGAAAAAGACCTTTACCATTACGAGAAAAAGCTTTGCAGGGGTAAAGATTGCGGCGCCGGGAACACAGACCTATACCGGAAGCCCCATAAAGCCTGCCCTGACGGTGACGGACGGGGAAAGGCTGCTTACGGAAGGCGTGGACTATGTGGTAACGGGATATAATAACACGCAGCCCGGAAAGGCCGGCCTGACGGTGACGGCATGCGGGGATTATACAGGTGTTAAAAATATTTCCTTTGACATCCGTTACAGCCTGTCCCGTATCAGTGTAACCGGAGTGCCGGCAGGTACGGTTTATACGGGTAAGGCGGTGACACCGGAGGCGGTGCTTACGGACGCCAGCGGATATGTACTGCAGAAAAACAAAGACTATACGGTCAGCTACCGGAACAACAGGGATGCCGGAGAGGCGGAAATCCTTGTGAAGGGAAAAGGTGTTTATACGGGAAGCCTCCTGCTGACCTTCCGGATAGAGCCGGTTTCCCTGGACACAGCGCTTGTAAGCGGCTGCAAGGATACGGTTTATACCGGAAAACCCGCAGTGGTAAAGCCGGTGGTAAAGCTTGGAAAAACCACACTGAAGGCAGGGAAGGATTATACGGTTTCCGTGGAGGATGCAGTGGATGCGGGAGCCGCCGTATGCGTGATCACGGGTACCGGCAACTATAAGGGAGAGGTACGCGTAAACTTTACCGTGAAGCCCCAGTCCCTGAAGAGCTGCCGCCTTGACAACCCGGGTACCTGTCCCTTTGACGGGACGCCGGTGCGCCCCGATGTCAGGGTTACCTGCGGAAAGAAGGTTCTTGACCGGTATACGGACTATACAGTGGCATATGAAAACAATACCGCAACAGGCAAGGGAAAGGTTGTGGTAACAGGAACCGGCAACTATGAAGGAAGCATAGAGAAAACCTTCCTTATCCGGGACAGCATTCTGACGGCGGAGATAAGCGGCGTGGAAACAGCCGTTACCTATACGGGAAAAGCAGTTACCTTCCCGGTTACCGTTACCAGAGGTGGTACGGTACTGAAAGCCGGAAAGGATTACAGCATCACCTATAAGAAGAACAAGGATGCGGGAGAAGCCTCTCTGGTGATTACCGGAAAAGGCAGCTATACCGGGGAAATCGTGAAGAACTTCACCATAAAGAAGGCGGAGCTTGGTGCCGGCGGAGCCATCGGGGACATAAAGACGTTTACCTATACGGGAAAGGCCATCTGTCCTTCCGTAACGGTTACCTATGGAAAGACAAGGCTTAGCGCAAAGGATTACCGGGTATACTATACCAGGAATACGGAGGCAGGCACAGCCAGGGTGACGGTAACCGGAACCGGCAACTATACGGGAACCCTTGCCGGGGAATTTACCATTGCCGCAAAGGAAATCCGGAAGTGCAGCATACGTGTATCGGATGCACCGCTTCTGACCGCAACGGGAGGAATTCCCGAAATAACCGTAAAGGATGGCGGAACAGTTCTTTTACAGGGAAGGGATTATACGGTTTCCTATCAGGATAACCATTCCCTCGGAAAAGCAACGGCGATAATTACAGGCTGCGGCAGCTACGGCGGGGAAACCGTAAAGACCTATCAGGTAAAGAAGGACTTTACCGCGGCAAAGCTGGCATGGGATCTGCCGGATGATTATTACAACGGAAAAGAAAAGAAACCGAAGATTTCGGTGACCCTGGACGGGGTGCCCTTAAAGGTAGGAAAGGACTATACCTTAAGCTATGTAAACTGCAAAAATGCGAGTGTGTCCGAATCGGCACAGGTGATTGCAAGCGGAAAGGGAGAGTATGCGGGAAGTCTGTCGATAAGCTTTACCATCCGACCGCTGTCCCTGAATTCCGGTTCCGTCACGGTAAGCAGGATCCGGGATGTGGTATACAACGGAAAAAGCCAGGAGCCGTCCTTTACCGTGAAGTACGGAAAGACGGTGTTAAAGAAGGATGTGGACTATACCGTTTCCTATTACTGGAACGTGGATGCGGGAACGGCATCCGTGACAATCCGCGGCAAGGGGAATTATGAAGGCTCCGTGTATACGAACTTCCGGATCACCCCGAAGAAGCTGACGGCAAAGATAGCGGCAATCCCGGATGTGAATTATACCCCGGAGGGAGCTGCTCCGGCGCTGATCCTGACGGACAGGGATAAAATCCTGAAGGAAGGAAGGGATTATACCGTAAGCTATACGGGAAACCGGGAAGTGGGAACGGCAACAGCGGTGGTAACGGGCTGCGGCAACTACAGCGGAACCCTGAAAAAGACCTTCCGGATAAAACCCATGGATCTTTCCGGTGTAAACATAAACAACATAGCAACAGAAAGCTATACGGGAAGTGCGGTAAGACCGGAGCCCGTGGTCTATGTGAACACGGCATCCGGAAGGGTATACCTTAAGGAAAACGTGGATTATGTGTATGCCTATGAGAATAATGTGGAGCCCGGCACGGCAACCGTAACCATAACGGGCTGCGGCAACTATACGGGAAGCAGAAAGAAAACCTTCCGCATTACCGAATAAGTCATTTCGATTGAAAAAGGGACGTAAAAATCCGGCAGAGAAATCTGCCGGATTTTTCGATGCTCATATGGTCGGAAGTTTTGCTTATTTTAATTGCGGTTGGATAAGTCCACATATTCGCGGTCTTCACCGACCGGTTTATAAGCGGGACGGATGATTTTGCCGTTGTTGGCAAGCTCCTCGAGTCTGTGGGCGCTCCAGCCGACGATTCGCGCTATGGCAAAAATCGGCGTATACAGCTCCATGGGCAGTCCCAGCATATGGTATACAAAGCCGGAGTAGAAGTCCACGTTGATGCTGACACCCTTGTACATCTGCCTTTCCGCAGAAATAACCTCGGGAGCCAGTTTTTCCACCAGGGAGTAGAGGGCAAATTCCTTTTGCAGCCCCTTTTCTTCGGACAATTTCTGCACGAAAGACTTGAAGGCAACGGCACGGGGGTCGGATTTGGAATAGATGGCATGACCGACTCCGTAAATAAGACCGGCGTGGTCGAAAGCTTCTTTATGTAACAGTTTCTTTAAATAACAGGATACTTCTTCTTCATCCTCCCAGTCGTGGATTTCCCGCTTCATTTCTTCAAACATTTTAACTACCTTGATATTGGCGCCGCCGTGCCTTGGACCCTTCAGGGAGCCGATGGCTGCCGCAATGGTAGAATAGGTATCCGTCAGGGAAGAGGTCACCACATGGGTGGTGAAGGAGGAGTTGTTGCCGCCGCCGTGCTCCATATGAAGCACCAGGGCAATATCCAGTATCTTGGCTTCCAAAGGGGTGTAGGAGCTGTCGGGACGAAGGATGTGCAGGATATTTTCGGCTGTGGAAAGCTCCGGTATGGGCTGGTGGATAAACAGGCTGTTGCCGTCATGATAGTGGCTGTAAGCCTGATAGCCGTAAATGGACAGCATGGGGAACAGACTGATCAGCTGCATACACTGCCGTAATACATTGGGCAGGGAGGTATCGTCCGCACGGTCATCATAAGAATAAAGGGTAAGCACACTGCGGGCAAGGGTATTCATCATATCCTTACTGGGTGCCTTCATAATAATATCTCTTACAAAGCTGGTGGGCAGGGAACGGTAGCTGCCGAGAAGCTTCCGGAATTCCGCAAGCTCTGTGCTGTTGGGAAGCTCTCCGAACAATAAAAGATAAGCGGTTTCTTCAAAACCGAAACGGTCATCCTTTGTAAAACCGTTAATCAGGTCCTGTACATTGTAGCCGCGGTAAAAAAGCTTACCGTGAGCCGGAACGGAAACACCGTCCTTTATCTCGGTAGCACGTACATCGGAAATATGGGTAAGTCCTGCCAGAACGCCCTTTCCGTTTATGTCACGAAGTCCCCTCTTTACGTCATAACGGGTATACAGTTCAGAATCTATGATTCCTGCTTCCTCTGACTTTTTGGCAAGTCTGAGAATCTCTGGGGTAATGTCGGAAAATGTATTATGTTCCATGGGTCTGCTCCTTTCTGGCTGGAATTTAAAAATAACTTTCTGTATTTTAACATAAAAAAATTGTGTTTAGCAAGAAAATTTAGGATTATTTACAAAAAGTTCATAAATATACGGAAATTTCCGGGTGGATTTTTTGAGCGGAAAAGATTACAATAAAGGATGCGTACCGCATCAGACGGTCAGCTTGACAAGGAAAGGATAACAGTATGGAAAACAGAACAATAACGGATAGACTTAGTGCCCTGCGGCAGGCCATGGCGCGGGAAAAGATAGATTTTTACATGATTCCCACGGCGGATTTCCACAATTCAGAATATGTAAACGATTATTTCAAGGTAAGGGAATTTTTCTGCGGATTTACCGGTTCCAACGGCACTCTTGTGGTATGGAAGGAAGGAGCCGGTCTCTGGACGGACGGCAGATATTTTATTCAGGCGGAAAACGAGCTTACGGGCACGGGCGTGACCCTGTTCCGCATGCTGCAGGAGGGCGTTCCCACCATAGAGGAATTTTTACAGAAGGAAATGAAGGACGGCGAAACGCTGGGCTTTGACGGCAGAGTCATTTCCGCAGCGGAGGGCAAGCGTTACGAAAAGGCGCTTGCCGGCAAAAACATTGTCTTTTCCTATGATAAAGACCTTGCGGAGAGCATCTGGACGGACAGACCGGCATTCCCGGCAGGACAGGTCAGTGTGCTTCCCGGTGATATCGTAGGAAAGACCGCGGGAGAGAAGCTTGCCGAGGTGCGGCAGGAGCTGACAAAAAAAGGAGCGGAGAGTCTGCTGCTTACGAAGCTGGACGACATCATGTGGCTGTTTAACATCCGCGGCTGCGATGTGGAATGCAATCCCGTAGCCATGTCCTATGCCTATATCACACAGGACGGAGCCGTGCTGTTTATCCGGAAGGAAGCCCTTTCCGGTGAAGTGCTTTCCTACCTCGGTAAAACCGGTACGGAAGTAAAGGAATACGGAGAAATCACGGACTTTGTAAGGGCGCTTCCGGGGAACGGCAAAAACCTTCTGGATGAGCGTTATGTGAGTTATAACTTCTATAAAATATTACAGGAAAAACAGGCGGTTACGGAGGGGAAAAATCCCACCGAACTCCTGAAAGCCGTAAAGAATGCCACCGAGCTTGCCAATATGGAAAAAGTATACCTGCAGGACAGTGTGGCAGTGACGAAATTCATCTACTGGCTGAAGACCCATGTGGGCAGGGAAGAAATTACGGAGGTGACTGCAGCCGATTATCTGGAGGGACTGCGCAGACAGATTCCGGGCTTCTTCGATTTATCCTTCCCGACCATTGCGGGCTACAAGGCAAATGCTGCCATGATGCATTACGAAGCGACCCCGGAAACGGCAGCGACACTTGCACCGGAAGGCATGCTTTTAGTGGATTCCGGCGGACAGTATTTAGGCGGCACCACGGATGTGACAAGAACCATTGTATTAGGCCCCATTTCCGATGAAATCAAAATGCATTATACCAAGGTGGCGACTGCGGTCATGCAGCTTACCCATGCACACTGGATTTACGGCTGCACCGGCAGGAACTTAGACATCCTGGCACGTCAGCCGCTGTGGGATTTAGGCATTGACTACCAGTGCGGCACCGGTCACGGCGTAGGCTATATCTTAAATGTACACGAAGGCCCCCAGGGCATGCGCTGGCGTTTCACGAACGGTATGGAAGAGGCCGTGTTTGAAGCGGGCATGGACATCACCAACGAACCCGGCGTATACATTGCGGGCAGCCACGGCATCCGTATCGAAAACGTCATGGTAGCGGAAAACGATGTGAAGAACGAATACGGTCAGTTCATGCATTTCAAGACACTTACCTGGGCGCCCATTGACCGGGACGGCATCGATGTTAAATACCTGTCCGATACCCAGATTGCCATGTTAAATGAGTACCAGCAGGCTGTTTACGAAAAGATTTCCCCTTACCTTACCGAAGAGGAAAAACAGTGGCTTAAGGAAGAAACGGCAAAATTCTAAAATTGGTATAAAATTTTTAACGGTTTCTTGACATTTCTAATGGCTTTTGAGATAATACAACCGATGTGGCAGAAGATAAACACATAAAAAAATAAGGAAAGAGGTTAATGTAAGATGGCAGAGATTAATTTAAGCAAGTACGGCATTACCGGTACTACAGAAATCGTTCACAATCCTTCTTATGAAATGTTATTCAAAGAAGAGACCAGACCTGAACTGACAGGCTATGAAAAAGGCCAGGAAACAGAGCTTGGTGCGGTAAACGTTATGACCGGTATTTATACAGGACGTTCCCCTAAAGACAAGTTTATCGTTGTGGATGAAAACTCCAAGGATACTGTTTGGTGGACATCCGATGAATATAAGAACGACAACCATCCCATGACAGAAGAAGCATGGGCAGCCGTTAAGGAAATCGCAAAGAAAGAGCTTTCCAACAAGAGACTGTTCGTAGTTGATGCATTCTGCGGCGCAAACAAAGATACCCGTATGGCTATCCGTTTCATCGTAGAAGTAGCTTGGCAGGCACATTTCGTTACGAACATGTTCATCCAGCCTTCCGAAGAAGAATTAGCAAACTTTGAGCCTGATTTCGTTGTTTACAACGCATCCAAGGCAAAGGTAGAAAACTACAAGGAATTAGGTCTTAACTCCGAAACCTGCGTAGCATTCAACATCACAAGCCGTGAGCAGGTTATCGTAAATACCTGGTACGGCGGTGAAATGAAGAAGGGTATGTTCTCCATGATGAACTACTACCTGCCTTTAAAGGGCATGGCTTCCATGCACTGCTCCGCAAACACCGATATGGAAGGCAAGAACACCGCAATCTTCTTTGGTCTGTCCGGTACCGGCAAGACCACCCTTTCCACCGACCCTAAGCGTTTACTCATCGGTGATGACGAACACGGCTGGGATGACAACGGTGTATTCAACTTTGAAGGCGGCTGCTATGCAAAGGTTATCAACCTTGACAAGGATTCCGAGCCTGATATCTACAATGCTATCAGAAGAGATGCTCTTTTAGAGAACGTTACCGTTGATGCAGAAGGAAAGATTGACTTCGATGATAAGAGCGTAACCGAGAACACCCGTGTTTCTTATCCCATCAACCACATTCAGAACATTGTACGTCCTATTTCTTCCGCACCTGCTGCAAAGAACGTAATCTTCCTTTCCGCAGATGCATTCGGCGTACTTCCTCCTGTATCTATTCTGACACCGGAACAGACACAGTATTACTTCCTTTCCGGATTTACCGCAAAGCTGGCAGGTACAGAGCGTGGTATTACAGAGCCCACCCCGACCTTCTCCGCTTGCTTTGGACAGGCATTCCTGGAACTGCATCCTACCAAGTATGCAGAAGAGTTAGTTAAGAAGATGCAGAAGAGCGGTGCTAAGGCATACTTAGTAAACACCGGCTGGAACGGTACCGGCAAGCGTATCTCCATTAAGGATACCCGTGGTATCATCGATGCTATCTTAAGCGGCGCTATTAACGAAGCTCCTACCAAGAAGATTCCTCACTTTGACTTTGAAGTTCCTACCGAACTGCCCGGCGTTGATCCTGCCATCTTAGACCCGAGAGACACCTACAAGGATGCATCCGAATGGGAAGTTAAGGCAAAAGACTTAGCAGGCAGATTCATTAAGAACTTTGCTAAGTACGAAGGAAATGCAGCAGGCAAGGCATTAGTTGCAGCAGGCCCTCAGTTATAATCAAAAAACAGTTACCATCAAAAAATAGTCATAATCAAATAAAACTGATTAACAGTGAAAAACAGCCATCTGTCTCAAAAGCAGGTGGCTGTTTTTGCGATATTGTGTATTATTCTTTTCCCAATAGCCAGTCAGATAGATTTTTAACCTGAATGCCATTGTAGTTTCCTACAGTGAATCTGTCTCCGGTCAAAACGATTTTTTTATAATTGTCTCGGATATTTGTCAAAGGTTTTATTTCACGATCAAAAGTTTCTTTTGCAGTCATATCAGCAGTGACCTGAAAATAAGTATAAGATTCTTGCCTTTCTGCGACAAAGTCTACTTCTGAATTGCCAATTTTTCCAATCATGACGCGATATCCACGACGAAGAAGTTCAAAATAGACAATATTTTCTAAAGAAAATCCCAAATCATATTGTTGGCGGGGAAGAATATGGTTTCGTAAGCCAAGATCTACAATATAAAGCTTTCGACTGGCTTTCAGGATTTGCTTTCCTACAATATCAAAACGTTCTGCAGGATAAAATATAAAAGATTCTGTGAGTGCTTCTACATAATCACCAACCGTATTAGGTGAAATTTTCCTCCCGTTTGAGGTAAGGTAATCAGTAATGCTCCGGATGGATACAGGATTTCCGGCAACACTTGCCAGGTATTTGGCTATCGTTTTCAGCAGGAGAATATCGGTGATTTTTCTTTTAGCAGGATCCTTTTCTTTTCGGGCTTGTCGATCTTCTATATCTTTTATAATCACCGTATTGTAGATACCTTCTAAATAGGTTTCTATCTTTTCACGGGTACGCTCCATGACTGCAATATAGGGAAGACCGCCATCACGCATATATTCGGAAAGACCGCGATCTTGTTCCATGCCGGTAATTTCTAAAAATTCCTTAAAAGATAACGGAAGCATTTTGACTTCAACATAGCGTCCGGTCAATAGCGTGGCAAGATCCCCGGAAAGCATATACGCATTGGAGCCGGTAATGTAGATGTCTACATTTGGCTTCACATAGAGACTGTCTACAACTTTTTCAAACGATGGAACTTTCTGAATCTCATCTATGAAAAGATATGTTATTTTTTCTTTACAAAGGCGAGTCTTGAGGTAAGAATATAATTTTTTGTAGTCAAGCAACTCTTCATATTCGAGTTCCTCAAAATTAATAGAAACAATTTGATCCTCAAAAACGCCGTTTGCTTTTAACCATGCCTGATATTGTAAAAGCAGAGTAGATTTGCCGCAGCGTCGGATGCCGGTGACAACTTTTATAACTTGTTCATCTTTCCATTGAATTAATTGGTTTAGGTATTCTTTTCTTTCAACCAAAAATAATCACCTCCATCAAATAATATTCCAATTTTAGCACGAAATATGCAAAAAGTCAATTTTTGTTCCGAAACCGGAACAAAAAACATAATACAGTTAAAATTTTACAGTTGTAAAACAGCAGTGGTTTTGTTATAATAAATCTAACCTGAAATGTGCGATAAACTCTTGTTAGTTTTGAACCTACATTTACTTTAAACGGGATTCCTATATCGCTGTGTGGCTGTCAAGCCTCCACTCGAAAGAGGATTGCAGGGGAAGGCAAAAGCATAGTTGCGGTGACCCACCTAACGACAGTTAGGAGTCAAAAGGCAGGAGCCGGCATTTTGGGGATACACAGGATACGAAAGAGCAGCATGAACGTGCTGCTCTTTTCTTGCTTTATGGGAAGAGTGATTACGCGTCAGAGAGCGAAAGTGTTGAAAAACACGTAATGGAAGGGGAAGCGTGGTTAAATGGGGAAAACGGAGCGTATACATAAGAAAACCGTTCTGATTATTATAGGTATTCTGCTGCTTTTGGGGATAAGCTGCGTGAATAGCTGCAGCACAGCAAAACAGCAAAATGCGAAAAACGGAGTGTACCCTGCAGAAGGGGCGAAAGACGAGGAGGCGGAAAATTCCGTCAGCGGTGGAAATGCTCTGGTGCAAAAGGCGCCGGTAGTCTATACCGGAGAAGAAACTATCCGTGTGCTGATACAAAACAGTGACTATCAGGGGATTTTTCACAAAGAGGTAAAGCTTTCCTGTGATACGGAATGGGAGCTGCATTATGGGCTGGACGGGGAACTTACGGAAAAGCATGCGGGGGGAGAAGAACTTTTGCTGGACGGAAATAGTGCATGGTTTACGGAATGTGCGCGTATTGTGCTTAGCCCGGCAGAGGACGGTGGAAAGATAAGTCTGCTTTCCGTAAACCGCAGCCAGGGCACACCAGCCTACCAGGGGAGTATGGAAATCCGAAAGACCGGACAGGGCTTTGTGGTAATCAATGAACTTCCCGTAGAGGAATATCTCTATGGCGTGGTGCCAAGTGAAATGCCGGTATCGTATCCGATGGAAGCCCTGAAAGCACAGGCAATCTGTGCGAGAACCTATGTCTATGCCCATCTGGAGAGTCCGGGATATGGAGAGTACGGTGCCCATGTGGACGACAGTACCGGTTATCAGGTTTATAACAATACCGCAGAAAAAGAGGAAGCTATACAGGCGGTGCAGGAAACAAAGGGAGAAGTGGTACGGCTAAACGGGGAATTGGTGGATACTTATTATTACTCTACCTCCTGCGGCTTTGGAGCGGATGAACGTGTCTGGAACCCGGGCGAGGAAAAAAAGGTGAGCTACCTGACGGCGGTCTCCATCAGTGAAACCGCCATGCAGCAGGAACAGAATAGTGCGGAAATTCTGGGAACAGAAAAGCAGGAAGAAGATAGTGCGGAAATCCCGGGAACAGGATATTTTACGGCGCAGGATATGTGCCGGGGTGATTACTTTCATGAATTTTTACATAATCCGCCGGAAACGGATTTTGAACGGCAGGAGCCCTGGTACCGGTGGAGCATCACGGTGGAAAGCATAGATGCGGAAAGCCTGCAGAAAGTCTTAAAGGAGAGGCAGGAAGCGGAGCCGGACCGGATACTTGTGGAGAAAAGCGGTGACAAGACGGAGCCTGTCGGCGGCAACGCGGGAAATGCGGGCGGCAACGCGGAAGCTGCCGGGGAATGGGAAGACATCGGCAGGATAACGGACATCTGTATCGGGAAAAGAGGGGACGGCGGCATTGCGGAAAGTCTTGTGATTAAAGGGGAAAAGAAGACGGTGACGGTTCTGTCCCAGTACAACATCCGTGCGGTTCTGTGCGCGGGTGGTGTGACGGCGGTAAGGCAGGACGGCAGCAAGGTGGAATTGAAAATGCTGCTGCCCAGCGCATTTTTTGAGATTGAGTCTGTAAAAGAAGGCGAAAATATGATAGGATATAAGCTATACGGCGGCGGTTACGGTCACGGAGCGGGAATGTCCCAGAATGCGGCGAGACATATGGCGGAAAAAGGGTATACCACAGCCGATATTTTATTATTTTTTTACAGGGACTGTAAGATAGAAAATGTAAGAACGGAAACATAGAAAAGGTGTATGAATAAATATGTGGAAGAAACTTTTACTCATTGCGGATGATTTCCGAATAAAAATGAACCGGAAAAATATCAGTGCCTATGCGTCCAGTGTGGCCTTCTTTATTTTTTTGTCGCTGATTCCCATGCTGATGCTGCTTTGTACGGCGATTCCCTATACTCCGTTAACCAAAAGCAATCTGATCAGCTTTCTGGGAGATATGATACCGGAGGTTTTAAGACCTCTTTTAGTGCAGGTCATTTCCGATGTGTATGAGTCCTCGGCAGGTGTTCTTTCCGTAGCGGCAATCGCAACCTGGTGGTCGGCTGGCAAGGGAGTGCTGGCTCTGACAAGAGGCTTAAATGAAATCAATGAAGTAGACGAAAAACGTAATTACGTCCTGCTCCGGGTGATGAGCAGCTTTTACACGCTGATTATGCTGGCGACGGTTATTCTGTCCCTGCTTATCAACGTCTTCGGCAAGGTTCTGGTAAATTATATAGTCAGCCAGTTTCCACGGACGGTGGATTTGTTTGAGTTCCTTTTGCATCTGCGTTTTGCTGCGGTGTGGGCGGTCATGACAATTTTCTTTACCATGATTTATACCTTTGTACCCAATAAAAAAATGAAGCTACGCATGCAGCTGCCGGGAGCGGCGTTTTCGGCCGTTGTATGGGGCGTTTTTTCCTGGGGCTTTTCCCTGTATGTGGGAAACGGGCATGCTTTTGATACCTATGGAAGTCTGTCCATGATAATCATTCTGATGATGTGGCTGTATTTCGGCATTTATATTATTTTGATTGGAGCGCAGATTAACCGTTATTTCGGCCCGGCATATCAATTTCTTTATCGAAAAAAAGAGGAACGAAGGCAGAGCGGCAAGGCGGAGAGAACAGGAGAGAAGGGTGCAGAATAACAGACAATCGCTAATCTGGAATTTCATTTGTGTACTGCTTTTTTTAATGGTAGGTGTAGTGCGGCTTTTAAGACCCATAAATCCGGATTGTTCGGATAATGCCGTTGTTTTTGTGCTGTTTGTATTTTCACTTGCCATCTGGACGGACAGAACCCGTCAGAGAATTGCAGTCGGTTCTGTCGGCAGGTATATTACGGCGGTTTCCCTTCTGATTCTTCTGCTTATGATCTTGCGGACGGTTAAATTTATATTTCTCTCCGACGGGCATCTGCTGGCAAGGCTTTCCTGGTATGCCTACTATATTTCCATGAGCTTTCTTCCGTTGTTTCTTCTGTTTGCCGTACTTTATACAGGCCGTCCTTACGGATATACCATAAGCCGGAAATGGTTTCTTTTATATATTCCGGCAACCCTGCTTTCCGTGCTTTTTCTTACCAATGATTTTCACCAGAAGGCATTCCTGTTTCCCGGCGGCATCCGTCTCTGGGACGATGTGCCTTACCGGTACGGGCCGGTGTATCTGGCGGAATGTATCTGGGTCGCGGTGGTTCTTATCACCATTCTGACGGTTACGTTTAAGAGATGTGTAATAGCCGAGTATCGCAGGAAAATCTGGATGCCGGTTCTTCCTCTTGTACTGGGCATGGCGTATACCGTCTGCTATCTCTTTTTTCCGGGAGCTTTATTTCAGAGATTGTATAAGTTTGCGGAAATGATTGCTTTTATTTTCCCAGCCTTTCTGGAGGGGCTGATACAGGCGCATCTGTTTCCGTCCAATGACTGCTATGAAAACCTGTGGAAGGTATCTGACCTGAAATTCGGTATCATGGATAAAAACGGAAGAATTGTATACCAGTCGGAAAAGGGACTGCCGGTTACACTGAATGAAGTAGTGCTTTCGGAAAAGCAGGAGGTTTTTACGGAAAATGAAAATCTGGTACTGAGAAGCAGCCGGATAGCCGGAGGCTACAGCTTCTGGTTTAAGGATATAACGGAAATCAATCAGATAAACAGTGAGCTTATGGGGCTGGGAGACGTTATTGCCGAAGAAAATGCCATTTTGGAGGCGGAAAATGAGCTTTCCGAAAAGAGAAGCCGGATTGCGGAGCAGGCAAGGCTGTACAATGGTATTTCAGAGGATGTTGCGCCGCAACTGGAAGCTCTTTCCGGAATTTTGTCATCTCCGCCGGAGGACGAGCCGGCTTTTCAGAAACGGATGAAAGAAGCCGCCATTTTGCAGGTTTATATAAAAAGACGTTCCAATCTGCTGCTTTTATCTTCTGAAAAAGCCTTTCTCTCCGCAATGGAGCTCTGGGTATCCGTGAAGGAATCGTTAAGCTACATTGCACTGGCGGACAGGGCTGCTTACGGAGAGTTTGAGGGAGACTGCGGTATAGAAACGGAAGCAGAAAAAATACTTTTCCTGTACCGTGCATTTGAAGAAATCACAGAAGCGGCAATGCCGGGGCTCAGTGCGGTTTTCTTAAGACTGGGTTTTTACCGGGATGCCTTTGTGATGCGGATAGAGCTTGCCACCCCCTCGGCACTTCTTCCCCGGGATTACGAACCGGAAAAACGCAGGCAGCTTAATGCAGAGTTTTCCATAGAAACAGAAAACAACAATCTGGGGCAGACGGAGAATGCCTATGTGTATGTACGAATGCCGGTGGGAGGTGCCTGAAGTATGGAATATGGTATGTTATCCGGAAAAATACAGACATTTGCAGGTATAGTACAAATGCTTCTTGTAACGGCTTCGGCATGGATGTTTGTGAGGGCCTGTTCGTTGCGTCTTTCTAAAAAAATACTTGCCTTTACCTTTCTGTTTCTTTCGGTACAGATTCTTTTTTTACAGGCAGTCAGCGATGTTACGGTGGTAATGACAACAGGAAAAAAAGGGACCCTTCTTGCCCGTGTGGCAGGTCATGGGCCGGCGGGCTTAGTGCTTTCCGTACCTGCGGTTTCGGTTCTGACCGGTATTTTCCAGTGGTTGTTTCTGTATAAAAAGAGCAGGGATATGATTACTACAAGATCCATAAAAGAAAGCATTGACCTTTTGCCGGACGGTGTCTGCTTCAGCACAGACAGAGGGATGCCCATTCTGATGAACAGCAGGATGCGGCAGCTTTGTACGGAGTTTACGGGAGAAGGACTCATGGATACGGAAAAATTCTGGAGGGATTTACGGAACGGAAACGTAAGGAAGGGTATCCGGCCTCTGAAACAGAGGGAGGCGGCATTTATTGACACAAACGGCCAGGTATGGGATTTCAGAAGAAGCCGGCTTTCCTATGGAGGGGAGAAGGTTACGGAAATCTCGGCAGTAAACATTACCACGCAGTATCATCTGCATAAGGAGCTCGTGGCAAGATACGAAAGACTGAATGATGTAAACAGCCGTCTGCATCATTTCAGTGAAGAGGTGGAGAAGGTTACCAGAGAAAAGGAGATACTGGCAGCCAAAATAAAGCTGCATGATGAAATCGGACGGTCTCTTCTGATTCTGCGCTCGTACCTGACGGAAACACCGGAAAAAAGCGCTCAGACGGAAAAAAGGGACCGGAGCCGGCTGCTGCCTCTCTGGCAGTATATAGTGACTTCCATGCAGGAGGGTACTATTCTGAAAGAAAGGGAGGACAGCCTTCTTTTGCTGAAAAAAGAAGCTGCGGATTTTAATGTGGATATTTTCTTAGAGGGACTTCTTCCCGCCAATCCTTCCGTGAGAAACGTTATTTTTGCGGCAGTCAGGGAATGCGCGGGGAATACCGCCAAGCATGCACGGGGTGACAGACTCTTTATTACCATACATGATACGGTAGAGAATACGGAAGTTTTTATTACGAATAACGGAAATACGCCCGGCGGCAGCATCCATGAAACGGGCGGTTTGAAAAATCTCAGAAAAATGGTGGAAGAGCGAGGAGGAAGCATGCAGATAAAAAGCAGCCCGGTATTTGTTCTGCACCTATGCTTCCCCGAGCGGGGCGGAAACACGGAAAAGTCAGAGAGTGAGGGCACGGGAATCTATGAAATATAAAGTAATGATTGTGGATGACCAGTTTGTGGCAAGACAGCTTTTTGAATTATATGTAAAGTCCAGCGACAATTATGAAGTTGCCGTATCCGTGGATACAGCGGCGATGGTTGAAAATCTGCTGGAAACGGTAACGGTGGATTTGATCATCATGGATGTACTGATGAATGATGGCTCCAACGGGCTTGTTGCTGCGGAAAAAATAAAGAAGCTGTATCCGGAGATTAAAATTATAGTCGTAACATCCATGGCGGAAGTGTCCTGGATGGAACGTGCAAGGAAGGCAGGTATCGAGGGCTTCTGGTACAAGGAGGCATCGGGGGAGGATATTCTGTCTGTTATGGATGCGGTTATGGCAGGAGAAGCGGTATACCCGGATATACAGCCAAGGGTCCGGCTCGGTATGGCAGACAGCACGGATTTCACGGACAGGGAGCTGGAGGTTCTGCGGATAATGACAAAAGGACTGTCGAATGCAGCCATTGCCCAGACATTGTGTATATCTGAAAATACCGTAAAATCCCATATCCAGCATATGCTTGAAAAAACAGGCTACGGAAACAGAACCGAGCTTGCCATTGAGGCGAGAGTGTCCGGTATTGTAATAGCAATGGAGGAATAAACGGCCCGTTTTATAAAAAATCATACTTTCGGGTGATGTGCAACAAGGAGTTACTTTATATAATGTTATTGGATGCGTATTAAAAAACGGGGGAAAGGATGGACAACTATATGAATGTAATTTTACAGAGATTGCCGGTAAATCTGCAGGAGCTTAGGAAAATGCCGGAAATGGAGCTTACGGCGCCGGAAAACACATGTGCCATGTTTCTGGTAAGTCTATATCTTTATCTGAAGGATAAAAAGGCAGGAACGGAGGCTGTGAATCTGTTAAGGGGCCCTCGTCCCATGACTACCTACGATGAACAGTTTTTAAGGGACAGACTCAGGGATAAGGCATATCTGCCGCTGGCTTATTTTGAAGGTGCTTCCCCGGAGAACAATTATACGCCGGAGATACCTTATGTTCTGGAGGTACTGGAAGATATGCGGCCGCAGGATGTGGAGCCGGGCTATGTGCGCCTGTACTTAAAGACGGAAGGAGCAGACTCTCCGCGTCCTGTTAAACTGAGACAAAAAGGAGAGAAATGGTACTTATGGGAATACTCCAGTATTTTGTCAGGCATCCGTATTCCGAAAGAGCAGGATCCCTGGGCATAAAATACAGCTAAAAAACAACTTACACCCTCGAAACCGGACGGTATCGGGGGTGTTTTTTTGCGCTAAAAATTTGTAAATTTTTGTCTTGACAAACTGTACTACTATATGTATTATTGTATTAAGCACTTAGTACAATAGTACATGGTGGAACGTATCGATACGAAAAAGAAAAGGAGTGAGCGGATGGCTTGGGATTTTGACTCAGACAGACCGATTTACACACAGATTTTGGAGGAAATGAAACGCAGGATTACCATGGGCGTTTATAAGCCGGGAAGCAAGATTCCGGCAGTGAGGGAGCTTGCCATGGAGGCATGCGTAAACCCCAATACGATGCAGAAAGCATTGTCCGAATTAGAAAACATCGGACTTGTGGAAAGCAGACGTACCTCCGGACGGTTTGTGACCGAAAATGTGGAAGACATCGGAAAGGAAAAAGAGGAGATAGCAAGAGAACAAGTTAAAATCTTTCTGACCAAAATGGAAAAATTGGGCTTTGACAGAAAAGAAATGATATCCATGATTGAAAATATGGAGAAAGAAGAGGAGTAAACAATGCAGGAGAATGTATTTGTTTGTGAGAAAGTTTCAAAACGGTATGGCAGCTTCCAGGCATTAAAACAGGTGAGTTTCTCTGTGGGAAAAGGAAAAATCGTAGGATTGCTCGGACCCAACGGCAGTGGAAAATCCACCCTGATTAAGCTGGCAAACGGACTTTTGGTGCCGACGGAAGGAAATATTAAAATTGGCGGGGAGCCGGTAGGGCGCAGGACCAAAAGCATGGTTTCCTACCTGCCGGAACGCACTTACTTAAACACCTGGATGCGGGTGGAAGAGATGGTGGAGTATTTTGCGGATTTCTACGAGGATTTTTCCAAAGAGAAAGCCTATACCATGCTTGGCGAGCTGCATATTGACAGAAACCAGAGATTGTCCCAGTTGTCCAAAGGAAACAGGGAAAAGGTACAGCTTATTTTAGTGATGAGCCGGAGTGCAAAGCTCTATATGCTGGATGAGCCCATCGGCGGCGTGGACCCTGCTGCCAGAGATTATATTTTAAGAACCATCATCGGCAACTACAACCCGGAAGCCTCAGTTATCATTTCCACCCATTTAATCAGTGATGTGGAAAATATTCTGGATGAAGTGGTATTCATTAAGGAAGGACAGCTCCTTATGCAGAAGGATGTGGAAAGCATCCGTATGGAAAGCGGCAAGTCGATAGATGCATTGTTCAGGGAGGTATTCAAATGTTAGGAAAACTTTTGAAACATGATTTTAAGGCGTTATTCAGAAATTATAGTCTTCTTTTTGCAGTTTTACTGCTTGTTACGCTTCTTTATAAAGTTTGTCTGCTTCTGCCGAAAAACATCGTTCTTAACTTTACGAACGGACTGATGGGAGTCTTATATGTGATTGTCATTCTGGGATGCCTGTTTGGCGCCGCTGTGATTAACATCGTGCGGTTTTACAAAAATCTTGTCACGGATGAGGGATATCTTACCTTTACCCTGCCGGTAAGCAGCAAACAGATTATTGCAAGCAAGTTAATCAGCTCACTGGTGATGGATATTCTTATGGCGTTTGCCGTTCTGTTGTCCACATTGGTACTTCGGAGTAATCTGACGGTTCTTGCAGAACTGTATCAGTCCATAGAAGAAGCCTTGCATCAGATTGCCTCTAATGCAGAGTACCGGCCTCTGATTGTCAGTGTCGTTGGCTATAGTACACTTGCCTGTATCTATACACAGATGGGAGCATTTACGGCAGTTGCGATAGGACAGACCAACCGGACTCACAAAATTGCAGCCGGTGTGGGTGCCTATGCACTGATATATTTTATAACCCAGTGCGTAATGGGAGTGGTAGTATTACTTTGGGCACTGCAATTTCACCTGTATAACACCAACATAGTTATCACAAATTTTGAAGTGGTACCGATAGAGATACCGCATGCCGCAAGCGGGTTGTTCTTTATCGTAGGTGCTGTGGTGGTTGTCTTAGGGGTGGCATGCTTCTTTTTAACGGATTATCTTTTCGCAAAGAAGCTGAATCTGGAATAAAAAGTCCTTGACTTTTCTTATTTTGCTCATTACAATGAGGTTTAGTGAAAAGCTGTGAAAGCGTAAAGTAGCAATGCATTTTCTGGCAGAGAGAGAGGATCACCGGCTGCAAGTCCTCTTCAGTTCTTATGCTTTGTGAATTTCCCGCCGGAGCTGCCTGCCGAACCCCTTATTAAATATGACGGAAAGTAGGACAGGACGTGACACGCGTTAAGTGAAATGAGTGCCCGGGCAACCGGGAAATTGGGTGGTACCACGGATTTGATTCGTCCCTTGCAGATGCAGGGGACGTTTTTTTATGTCTTTATTCAGGAAAACAGGACGGACGATGACCTTCCCTGCAAACGAAATTTTTATAAAAAGAGAGGATTTCACCATGAAAGAAAAATTGGAACAAATCAAAGCGCAGGCATTGGCGCAGATTGAAGCCAGCGATGCTCTGGACAAGTTAAACGAAGTACGTGTCAATGTACTCGGTAAAAAGGGTGAGCTGACAGCCGTTTTAAAATCCATGAAGGATGTTTCTCCCGAAGAACGTCCCAAGGTCGGCCAGATGGTAAACGAAACCAGAGAGGAAATCGAAAAGGTTCTGGAGGAAGCCAGGGCAAGAATGGAAAAAGCGGTCAGAGAAGCCAAGTTAAAAGCAGAAGTTATCGATGTAACCCTGCCTGCCAAGAAAGCCCTGATCGGACACAGACATCCCAACACCATCGCCCTTGAAGAAGTAGAGCGAATCTTCATCGGTATGGGGTATGATGTGGTGGAAGGTCCCGAAATCGAAAAAGACTATTACAACTTTGAAGCCCTGAACATTCCCGCAGACCATCCCGCCAAGGATGAACAGGATACCTTCTATATTTCCGGGGAGTTCTTACTCCGTACCCAGACCTCCGGCACCCAGGTACATGAAATGGAAAAAGGCAAGCTGCCCATCCGTATGTTAGCGCCCGGACGTGTATTCCGTGCCGATGAAGTGGATGCCACCCATTCCCCTTCTTTCCATCAGATTGAAGGACTGGTTATTGATAAAAACATTACCTTCTCCGACTTAAAGGGTACTCTGGCAGAGTTCGCAAGAGAGCTTTTCGGAGAAGATACCAAGGTTAAATTCAGACCCCATCACTTCCCGTTCACAGAGCCTTCCGCTGAAATGGATGTGTCCTGCTTCAAGTGCGGCGGCAGCGGATGCCGTTTCTGCAAGGGCAGCGGCTGGATTGAAATTTTAGGCTGCGGCATGGTACATCCCCATGTACTGGAGATGAGCGGTATTGACCCGGAAGAATACACCGGATTTGCCTTCGGCGTCGGTCTGGAGCGTATTGCCCTCTTAAAATATGAAATTGATGACATGCGTCTTTTATACGAAAACGATATCCGTTTCTTAAAGCAGTTTTAATGGACAGACGGAACTATAGAAAGCTGTCTTTGCGGATAAAAAGGGATTGAATGATTAAAATAGAATGAGAGGAAAGAAACATGAATACAGCATTATCATGGATTAAAGCATATGTGCCGGGACTTACCTGTACCGACCAGGAATACTGCGACAGAATGACCCTTACCGGAACTAAGGTAGAGGGCTTTGAAAGAATGGATAAAAACCTTGAAAAAATCGTTGTGGGTCAGATTGAAAAAATCGAAAAGCATCCGGATGCGGACAAGCTGATTGTCTGCCAGGTAAACATCGGTTCCGAGGTAATCCAGATTGTAACCGGCGCACCCAATGTAAAGGTGGGCGACAAGGTTCCCGTTGTTTTGGACGGCGGCAAAGTAGCAGGCGGTCATGACGGCGGCCCCTTACCGGAAGACGGCATTGCCATTAAGGCAGGAAAGCTGCGCGGCGTACCCTCAAACGGTATGATGTGCTCCATCGAAGAATTAGGTTCTTCCAAGGATATGTACCCGGACGCACCGGACAACGGCATTTACATTTTCCCGGACAGCGTAAAGGTAGGCGACGATGCCATTGAAGTACTGGGTCTGCATGACACCGTATTTGAATATGAAATCACCAGCAACCGTGTGGACTGTTACAGCATTTTAGGTATTGCCAGAGAAGCAGCCGCAACCTTTGACAAGCCCTTCGTACCTCCCGTTGTGGAAGTAAAAGAAGCAGGAGACGATGTCAACAACTACATCAAGGTTTCCATTGAAGATACCGACCTCTGCACCAGATACTGTGCAAGAGTGTGCAGGAATATCAAAATCGGCCCTTCTCCCGAATGGATGCAGAGAAGACTGGCAGCCAGCGGCATCCGCCCCATCAACAACCTGGTTGACATTACCAACTATGTGATGGAAGAATACGGCCAGCCCATGCATGCTTACGACCTTTCCACCATTGCCGGCGGACAGATTATTGTAAGACGTGCCAAGGACGGGGACGAATTCGTGACCCTGGACGGCCAGACCAGAAAATTAGACAACAATGTCCTGATGATCTGCGATGCGGAAAAAGAAATCGGCGTAGCCGGCATCATGGGCGGTGAAAATTCCATGATTACGGACGAAGTAAAGACTGTACTGTTTGAAGCAGCAACCTTCAACGGCCCGAACATCCGTAAATCCGCCAAGAGACTGGGACTCAGAACCGAAGCATCCAGTATCTTTGAAAAGGGTCTTGACCCCGCCAATGCCAAGGCAGCCATCGACAGAGCCTGCCAGCTCATTGTAGAGCTGGGCTGCGGCGAAGTGGTAAGCGGCACCGTAGAAGAGGGGCTTCCCATCAAACCCTTACGTGTGCTTCCTTTTGAACCCGCAAAATACAACGCACTGCTCGGCACATCCGTTACCGAGGAACAGATGCTTGCCATCTTCAAGAAGCTGGAAGTGGAAGTAAGGGACGGAAAAGACGGCAAGGAGCTTGTTATTCCTTCCTTCCGTCAGGATTTGGTAGGGCGCGCGGATATGGCAGAGGAAGTAGCACGTTTCTTCGGCTATGACAAAATTCCCACCACATTACCCAAGGGCGAAACCACAACCGGTAAGCTGTCCTTCAAGCTCCGTATTGAGCAGAAGGCAAGGGACATTGCAGAGTACTGCGGTTTCTCACAGGGAATGACCTATTCCTTTGAAAGTCCCAAGGTGTTCAATAAACTGCTGCTGGATGCGGACGATAAGGCAAGAGCTGCCATTACCATTGCCAATCCGTTAGGCGAGGATTTCTCCATTATGAGAACCTTATCCTTAAACGGCATGCTGACCAGCCTTTCCACCAACTACAACAGAAGAAACAAGAATGTAAGATTATACGAACTGGGCAACATTTATCTGGCAAAATCCCTGCCCCTGACCGAGCAGCCGGAGGAAAGAATGCAGTTTACCTTGGGTATGTACGGCGACGGCGACTTCTACAGCTTAAAGGGCGTAGTGGAGGAATTCTTTGACTGCATCGGCATGAAGAAGAGAATTGTGTACGATCCCAAGGCAGGAAAAAATTTCCTGCATCCCGGACGTCAGGCAAAAATTGTTTACGAAGGCGAAGAATTGGGTTATATTGGAGAAGTACACCCCGCTGTATGCGACAACTATGCCATCGGTACCAGAGCTTATGTAGCCGTAATTGATATTATGAATGTACTGGATTTTGCAACCTTCGACCGCAAGTACGAAGGCATTGCCAAGTATCCTGCCGTAACCAGGGATATTTCCTTAGAGGTTCCGAAGAATGTTCTGGCAGGCGATATCGAGGGCGTCATTGCCCAGAGAGGCGGCAAGATCTTAGAGTCTTACCAGTTGTTCGATTTATACGAAGGCGACCAGATTAAGGACGGCTACAAGTCTATGGCTTATTCCGTTACCTTCCGTGCAAAGGACAGAACCCTGGAAGAGAGCGATGTAGCAGGCGCCATGAAGAAGATCTTAAACGGTCTGGAACAGCTCGGTGCTACCTTACGTCAATAAGGAAAGGAGTATTCAAATTGGAACGTAAAAACTTATGGGAAGTTTATGATGAAAAACAGTTAAAGGAATTAGAAAAACTCTCTGCGGAATACAGAGAGTTCCTGGATAACGGCAAAACAGAGAGGGAATGCATCGATACCATCGTCAATCTCTGTGAAGAAAAAGGCTATGTGGAATTGGAAAAAGCCATTGCCGAAGGTAAGAAGTTAAAGAAGGGCGACAAGGTATATTCCGTATGGATGAACAAGTCCATCGCCCTGTACCGGTTAGGCGAAAAGCCCATGACAGAGGGTATGAATATCTTAGGCGCCCACATCGATTCCCCGAGAATGGACGTAAAGCAGAATCCCCTTTATGAAGACGGCGGCTTTGCTTATTTGGATACCCATTACTACGGCGGTATCAAGAAGTACCAGTGGGTAACCCTTCCCCTGGCTCTTCACGGTGTCATTGTGAAAAAAGACGGCACGACCGTAGAAGTCAATGTGGGAGAAGAGGATGACGATCCTGTATTCTTCATTTCTGACATTCTCATTCATTTAGCGGCAGAGCAGATGGAAAAGAAGGCTGCCAAGGTTATCGAAGGCGAAGCCCTGGATCTGATTGTAGGCAGCAAGCCCATTACCATTAAACCGGGCGAAAAAGAAGAGAAAGCCAAGGAAGCCGTAAAAGAGGGCATTCTGGATATCTTAAAGAAAACCTATGATGTAGAAGAGGAAGATTTCCTTTCCGCAGAGTTAGAGGTGGTTCCGGCAGGACATGCCAGAGAAGCAGGCTTCGACAGAAGCATGATTTTAGCATACGGCCAGGACGACAGAGTCTGCGCATTTACTTCCTTAAAGGCAATGCTGGATACAGGGAAGACTGACAGATGCATGTGCTGCATCTTGGTGGACAAGGAAGAAATCGGTTCCGTCGGCGCAACCGGTATGCAGTCCCGTTTCTTTGAAAACAGCGTGGCAGAGCTCATGAACCTCACCGGAGAATACAGCGAACTGAATGTCAGAAGATGTCTGGCACATTCCTGCATGCTTTCCTCCGATGTCAGTGCGGGCTTTGATCCCACTTACGCATCCTGCTTTGAAAAGAAGAATGCGGCATTCTTGGGGCAGGGCATGGTATTCAACAAATTTACAGGTGCCAGAGGAAAGTCCGGCTCCAACGATGCCAATGCCGAATACATGGCTCACATCCGCGGCATTTTTGAAAAAGCAGGCATCGGCTTCCAGACCGCAGAACTCGGCAAAGTCGATGTGGGCGGCGGCGGAACCATCGCTTACATTTTAGCTCTTTACGGCATGAATGTGATTGACAGCGGTGTTGCCGTACTGAACATGCATGCACCCTGGGAAGCTACCAGCAAGGCAGATATTTACGAAACATACAGAGGTTATAAGGCATTTGTTGAAGGAGCCTGTTTATAAATGACACAGAATTTGAAGAAATCCGATTTTTATTTTGATTTGCCGGAGGAACTAATTGCACAGGACCCGCTTGAGGACCGTTCCTCCTCCAGACTTCTTGTTCTGGATAAGGAAACGGGAGAAACTTCCCACCATATTTTTAAGGAAGTGATCAACTACTTAAATCCCGGGGATTGTCTGGTACTTAACAATACCAAGGTCATTCCGGCAAGACTGATCGGACATAAAGAAGATACGGGAGCAGCCATTGAAGTGCTGCTCTTAAAGCGAAAAGAAAATGACATCTGGGAAACCCTGGTGAAGCCGGGCAAAAAGTGCAAGCCGGGTACGAAAATCGTATTCGGAGAGGGGCTTTTGCATGCCACCGTTTTAGAGACCGTAGAGGACGGCAACCGTCTCATCCGGTTTTCCTATGAGGGTATTTTTGAAGAAATACTGGACAGGTTAGGCGAAATGCCCCTGCCTCCTTACATTACCCACAAGCTGCAGGACAAGAACCGTTACCAGACCGTCTATGCCAAGTATGAGGGCAGTGCGGCGGCTCCTACGGCGGGACTTCATTTTACAAAGGAGCTTCTGCAGCAGATCGAAGAAAAGGGCATCGACATTGCTTACGTTACCCTGCATGTTGGTCTCGGCACGTTCCGCCCGGTCAAGGTGGACAATATTTTAGAACACCATATGCATTCCGAATTTTATCAGGTGACGAAGGAAGCTGCGGATAAAATCAACAAAGCAAAAAAGGAAGGACACAGGGTTATCTGTGTGGGCACCACAAGCTGCCGTACCGTGGAGAGCGCCGCGGATGAAAACGGCATGGTAAAGGAAGGCTGTGATAACACGGAAATCTTTATCTATCCGGGTTACAAATTCAAGGTGCTGGACGCACTGATCACCAATTTCCATCTGCCGGAGTCCACTCTGGTTATGCTGGTTTCCGCTCTTGCGGGCAGGGAACACATCTTAAATGCTTACGAGGAAGCCATCCGGGAAAAATACAGATTTTTTTCTTTTGGCGATGCCATGTTGATTAAATAGGAAATTTGCGGTAAAATAGGCATATTCGAACACCAAAGAAGGGAGTACGGCATGGAAGAGAGAAGAAGAAACAGACGAACCAAGCTTTCTTCCTCCATTGTCATGAAACGGCTTGACAACGGAAGAGAAGAGGAAGTAGACATTGAGGTAGTGGATATTTCCAAAGCCGGAGTCGGCTTTACCTGCAGGGAGCCTCTTATGATTGGCGCCATTTATGAAGCATATCTTACCATCTGGACAAAAGAGGTACTGCATGCGGTGGTTGAAATCGTGAGAATCGAAAAGAAAGAAAATACGATTTCCTATGGTGCCGTTTTCGTGGGTATGCCGGAAATGGATGCCTTCCGCATTGAAGCCTATCAGACGGTGGAAGACGGGCAGTAAATGAAAAAGTACAGTAAATTCGGAAAAGCAGCGATAATTCTTATCCTGCTTTTTCTGTGGTATAGCATGATATTTTCGTTTTCCGCCCAGAACGGCGAGACCTCCGGCTCCTTGAGCGGCAGCATCGCCTTAAAGACAGTGCAGGTGTTTGATAAGCTGACCTTCGGGCATCGGAGTGAGGAGAACATTGCTCTTCTTGCAAAAAAGCTGGAATTTCCCATAAGAAAAGCGGCACACTTTACCGAGTATGCCGTTTTAGGATGCCTGTGGTTCTTTTTCTTCCGGATATTTTTGGGTAAAGCCGGAGGAAAAAAGCAGCGTATCTGTATGCTTGTAAGCATAGGAATTGTGTTCCTGTCCGCAGCGGGAGATGAGTTTCACCAGACCTTTATTTCGGGAAGAAGCGGTAATTTTGGGGATGTGCTGCTGGACACTGCCGGCGGCTTTACCGGGATTTTCCTATGTGGTTTCTTTACCCGCAGGGCACGCAAATCATAAACATTAAATAATCGTATATCTTTTTTCACTTAAGACCTCTCTTGCTCTGGCAAGGGAGGTTTTGTCGTAGAATTCCAAACGGACGGCGCCCTCCGCACGCTCCCTGCTGTGGGTGATGCCGATATTCTTGATACTTAAGCCGTGTTCGGCAAGAATGTTCATAATGGAAGCCATGGAGCCTGCCCTGTCGTCAATGTTGACCGTGAAATCGTAAATGCGGGCAACGGAGCCGTTTGCATCAGCCACAAAGGAGTCCCGGTAGGTACGGGCGCTGTCAAAGAATGCATACAGGGCATCCGCGTCTTTTTTTTCTAAGAGCTCCTTTACGGAAGACAAGGCTTTGATGTATAAGGATAGCATTTCGGTAATGTTTTCACTGTTGGTCAGGCAGATCTGCTGCCAGACGTCCGGGGAAGAGGAAGCAATCCGGGTAATATCCTTAAAGCCGCCCGCTGCAATCTGCTTCATAAGGGCGTCTTTCGTATCGTTATCTTTCACAAAATTTACCAGTGAAGAAGCAATAATATGGGGCAGATGGCTGATGCCTGCCGTAATCCTGTCATGCTCCCCGGGGGTCAGAATAAGGGGGATGGCGCCGATATCCGCTACGAGATTGCGGAAAGCCTCCACCTTTTTTTCAGGTACCTCCGCAGAAGGGGTCAGCAGATAGTAGGCATTCTGCAAAAGAAGAGCGTGGGAATTGGCAAAGCCGATACGCTCGCTGCCTGCCATGGGGTGTCCGCCGATGAAGTACGGGGACAGTCCCATTTCTTCCACACACCGGAAGGTCGTGGATTTGACACTGCCCACATCCGTTAAAATGCAGTCCGGTGACAGAATTTCCTTTATGGCAGTTAAGTTTTTATCATTATTGGAAACCGGCGCACATAAAAATAGGTAGTCGCATACCGAAAAACGCTCGTTGATGGAAGAGACGGCTTCGTCGGCAATGCCTTCCTTCAGGGCAAGCGCTAAGGTTTCCTTATTGGTATCAAAGGCAAGAATACGGACATCCCGGCGAAAAGCTTTCAGGGCTTTTGCAATGGAACCGCCAATCAGACCGAGACCGATAAATCCGCAGGTGATATAAGACATATGTTCAGACCTTTCTTTCCCGTGACATGCATGAAAATTACATGGCTCAGGCATCTTTACGTTACAATTATAAGAATTGTAGCACTTTAACGCGTTACAGTCAACAAGCAATAATTGTATTTAAAATAGAACATTTTTCTTGTAAAATGAGTGATAATTTAGTAATATATACCTATAGATTTTTGAAAAATGAAATTCAATTATACATAAATCACAAAAAATAAGAGAAAGGAAGGAATTATATGAAAGTTTACACAACCGACAAAATCAGAAATGTAGTACTCTTAGGCCATGGCGGCTCCGGAAAGACCAGTCTTTGCGAAGCCATGGGTTACCTTTCCGGAATAACCTCCCGCATGGGCAAAATTCAGGACGGCAATACCATCAGCGACTACAGTAAAGAAGAGCAGAAACGGCAGTTTTCCATTTCCACATCCGTGGTTCCCATTGAATGGGAAGGCTATAAAATCAACATTTTAGACGCGCCCGGCTATTTTGACTTTGTGGGCGAAGCGGAAGAAGCCTTAAGTGCCGCGGGAGCCGCCATTATCGTGGTAAACGGTAAGGCAGGCGTGGAAGTGGGTACGGAAAAAGCCTGGGAGCTCTGCGAAAAGTATAAGCTGCCCCGTATTATTTATGTGACCAACATGGACGTGGACAATGCCTCCTTCCGTCAGGTCGTGGAGGACATGACGAAAAAATACGGAAAGAAAATGGCGCCCTTCCATCTGCCCATCCGTGAAAATGAAAAGTTCGTTGGCTATGTCAATGTCATTACGGAAACCGGCAACCGATGGAAGGGAAAAGAAGTTGTGACCTGTGAGGTGCCGGAATACAATAAGCCCAACTTGAAAATCTGCCGGGATACCTTAATGGAAGCGGTAGCGGAAACCAGTGAGGATATGATGGAGCGGTATTTTAACGGGGAAACCTTCTCCGAAGCGGAAATCCGTGCGGCGCTGCGTACCAATGTCTGCGACGGCAGCATCGTTCCCATGAGCATGGGCTCCAATACATTGTGCCAGGGCGTTTACACACTGCTTGACGACATCATCAAATATTTCCCCAGCCCGGAAAACAGGGAGATTGCCGGCATCAACATGAAGACAGGAGAGATTTACCATGCGGATTACGATTTCTCCAAGGCAAAATCCGCCTATATCTGGAAGACCATCGTGGACCCGTTCATCGGCAAGTATTCTTTGATTAAAGTAAATTCCGGCGTCTTAAAACAGGACGATATGATTTACAACCTAGACAGGGACATCGAGGAAAAGGTCGGCAAGCTGTACGTGCTCTGCGGCAATAAGCCGGTGGAAGTACCGGAGCTGCATGCCGGCGATATCGGCGCACTGGCAAAGCTGACGGCGGCACGCACCGGCAACAGCCTGTCCACCAGGGCGACCACCATCAAATTCGGCAAGTGGGAAATTTCCACTCCGTACACATGCATGCGCTATAAGCCGAAGGACAAGGCGGACGTGGATAAGATTTCCCAGGCTCTGCAGAAGATCACCCACGAAGACCTGACCTTAAAGGTAGTAAACGATGCGGAAAACAGGCAGACGCTCCTTTACGGTATGGGCGAACAGCATTTAGAGATTATTGCCAGCCGGCTCCTTTCCGAATACAAGGTGGAAATTGAACTTTCTAAGCCCAGGGTAGCCTATAAGGAAACCATAAAGGGCAACTCAGATACAGAGTACAAATACAAAAAGCAGTCCGGCGGACACGGACAGTACGGTCATGTCAAGATGCGTTTCTCCCCTTCCGGCAACTTGGAGGAGCCCTATGAATTTACCCAGGAGGTCGTAGGCGGCGCCGTTCCCAAGAACTTCTTCCCGGCAGTGGAAAAGGGGCTGCAGGAATCCGTGGTGAAGGGACCCCTGGCAGGCTATCCGGTTGTGGGCGTAAAGGCAGTTTTATATGACGGCTCCTACCATCCGGTGGACTCCTCCGAAATGGCATTCAAGATGGCTGCCATCCAGGCGTTCCGCAAAGGCTTTATGGATGCAAAGCCCATTCTGTTAGAGCCCATTGCCACCTTAAAGGTCACCATTCCGGAAACCTATACCGGTGATGTGATGGGAGATCTGAACAAGAGAAGAGGCAGGGTGCTCGGCATGAATCCTTTGCAAGGCGGCAGACAGGTGATTGAAGCGGATATTCCCATGAGCAGTCTGTACGGCTACTGTACGGATTTACGCTCCATGACCGGCGGCAGGGGCGAGTATTCCTACACGTTTGCCCGTTACGAACAGGCGCCGTCGGATGTGCAGGAGAAAGAAGTAGCCGAAAGAGCGGCAAAGGCAGCAACGGAAAGTGATTGACAATAGTCCTGGAAGTGCTTAAAATGAAGCTTAGGCGCTTAAGGGAGAAAGCCCTTTCGTTTCTTGTGAGATGAAAGGGCTTCTTATATATAGAACATATATAGAATGAATTTACCTTATGAGGAAAGAAGCTTGGCGCAGGAAAGGACAGAACAATGGCAGAAGTATACAACCACAGAGAAGTGGAGACAAAATGGCAGGATATCTGGGATAAGGAAAAAGCATTTGCTACCTCCACCGATTATTCCAAGCCGAAATATTATGCACTGGTAGAATTCCCGTATCCTTCGGGACAGGGACTTCATGTAGGACATCCGAGACCGTATACGGCACTGGATATCGTTGCAAGAAAGAGAAGAATGCAGGGGTACAATGTTCTTTACCCCATGGGCTGGGACGCATTCGGTCTGCCTACCGAAAACTATGCAATCAAGAATCACATCCATCCGAAGATTGTGACCAAGAATAACGTGGCACGTTTCAAAAACCAGCTTCATTCCTTAGGCTATTCCTTTGACTGGGACAGGGAGATCAATACCACGGATCCGAAGTACTACAAGTGGACCCAGTGGATTTTCTTAAAGCTGTTTAAAGCAGGTCTTGCTTACAAGACGGAAATGCCCATCAACTGGTGTACCTCCTGTAAGGTAGGTCTTGCCAACGAGGAAGTGGTAAACGGCGTCTGCGAGCGCTGCGGTTCCGAAGTAGTCCGCAAGGTAAAGAGCCAGTGGATGTTAAAGATTACCGCTTATGCGGAGAAGCTTATCGAAGGTCTGGATACCGTGGACTACATTGAAAGAGTAAAGGTTTCCCAGAAAAACTGGATTGGCAAGTCCACCGGTGCGGAAGTGGATTTTGTATTAAAGGACAAAGAGGATAAGCTGACCGTCTATACCACCAGACCGGATACCTTATTCGGTGTTACCTACATGGTTATGAGCCCGGAGCATCCTTTTATCGATAAGTATAAGGACTCCATTAAAAACTGGGACGACGTAGTGGCATACCGTGAAATGGCAGCCAAGAAGTCCGATTTTGAAAGAACCGAAATCGCAAAGGACAAGACCGGCGTTATGCTGGACGGTCTGACCGCGGTAAACCCGGTAAATGGCAAGGAAATTCCCGTATGGATTTCCGACTATGTACTGATGACCTACGGTACCGGTGCCATCATGGCGGTGCCCGCACATGATGAAAGAGACTGGGAATTTGCCAAGAAATTCAACATGCCCATCATCGAAGTAGTGGCAGGCAGCCCCGTGGACGTAAACGAAGCGGTATTTACAGACGTGGCAACCGGAACCCTTGTAAATTCCGAATTCTTAAACGGATTGTCCGTAGCGGATGCCAAGAAGAAAATCATTGAATTTTTAACCGAAAAGGGCATCGGCCACGAAAAGACCAACTATAAATTAAGAGACTGGGTATTCTCCAGACAGCGTTACTGGGGCGAGCCCATTCCCATTGTAAAATGTGAGAAATGCGGCTATGTGCCTCTTCCGGAAAGCGAGCTTCCTCTGGAGCTTCCCGATGTGGAAAGCTATATGCCCACCGACAACGGCGAGTCCCCTCTGGCGCACATGACGGACTGGGTAAACACCACCTGTCCCTGCTGCGGAGGCCCCGCTAAGAGAGAAACCGATACCATGCCCCAGTGGGCAGGTTCTTCCTGGTATTTCCTGCGTTACACGGACCCCACCAATGAAAATGCACTGGCAAGTCCCGAAGCCCTGAAATACTGGATGCCGGTAGACTGGTACAACGGCGGTATGGAGCATACAACCCTCCACCTTCTGTATTCCCGTTTCTGGCACAGATTTTTATATGATGAGGGCGTAGTTCCCTGTCCCGAACCTTACCAGAAGAGAACCTCCCACGGTATGATTTTAGGCTCCAACGGTGAAAAGATGAGCAAGTCCCGCGGCAACGTGGTAAATCCTGACGATATCGTAAGAGAGTACGGTGCAGATACCCTGCGTACCTATGAAATGTTCATCGGTGCATTTGATTTAAGCGCTTCCTGGAGTGAGGACGGCGTAAAGGGCTGCCGCAGATTTTTGGAGAGAGTCTGGAAGCTGCAGGATATCCTGACGGATGACGAAGGCTACTCCGCCGATATGGAAACTAAGATGCATCAGACCATCAAGAAGGTAAGCTCCGACTTTGAAAGCTTAAAGTACAACACGGCTATCGCAGCCATGATGTCCCTGATTAACGATTTCTACAAGAAGAATGCCGTTACCAAGGGAGAATTCAAGACCCTGCTTACCCTGCTTAACCCGGTTGCTCCCCACATCACCGAGGAACTGTGGCAGGCAAACGGCTTTGACGGCAGACTGTATCAGACCAGCTGGCCGGAATACGATGAGGAAAAGACGGTAGAGTCCACCATCGAGCTGGCTGTCCAGATTAACGGTAAGATGAAAGGAACCTTAAAGGTTTCCAAGGACGAACAGAAGGACAACATCCTTGCCATGGCAAAGGAAATGCTCGGTGACAAGCTGACCGGCACCATCGTAAAAGAAATTTATGTACCCGGCAGAATTGTAAATATCGTAGTAAAACCGTAATAAAAGCATAAAAGGAAAGCGCCGGCTTATGAGGTCGGTGCTTTTTTCATGATTTCATTCATTTTTTCCAATTCTTCTCTGGTACTGTGAAGCCTGATGGCTTCAATCACACGGGCAACCTCGTCCTTGGAAAAGGAGATGTCTGCCTGTCTGGCTTCCTTCATTCTGAGCATAAAAAAAGACATGAGTTCCTTCTGGCTTTTACCTTTGCCGCCGGTAACCAGGGAGCCTAAAAATTCGAGTTTGTTAAGGGGAATGTCCTTTACCAGAGGGTCGGACATCCATTCCGGTCTTTCTTCCATGATACACCTCGTTTTCGTTGATTTGTAAACCTTGCAGCTGGCTATGGGTTCTGTCCGTCATTGTTTTCCCAGCATGGATAAAATCTGGCTGATGTCCATGGAACCGTCGCCGTCTGCGGGAAAAGGAGCTCCCTCCGGGAACATATCCTTCATCATGGCTGCCATCTCCATCATTTCCTGTGCGTTTTTTACCGAGGAAGAATACCGGGCAAAACGGTCCAGCTTCTGCTTTTCTTCCCGGTTGCAGTAGGGAGAAAGCTCCTTGCACAAAGTGTCCGTGTCCGGCATGGGTTGTCTCGGCTGGCAGGCATAGGGATGGTTTTTAAAATAAGACAGCGTATATTGAAACTCCATGAATTTAATGTATATTGCCATCTTTTTCTGCATTTCCGGTTCAAAATAAGGCAGGAGGAGTTTATACATCTGGATGTGGTTGTTGGTATAAATGCTGTCAAAAGCAAGAATTTTGTCACAGTTGTCCTTGTCCGTCTGCATAAATCCTCCATCGAAAGTGCTTTTCTAATCTTATGCAAAAATCTTATGTAAAAGACGTTTTTTGTATGCGGCGGACGGACTTTCTGAGGGCCCGCCCGCAAGTGAGTACGGCTCCCTAAGGAACCGGGTCATTAGCAGCAGGAATTATTGTTTCCGCAGAAGCAGGAAAGCAACAGAATCCAGATGAGCCAGTCACAGCTTGAGTTGTTGTTGTCGCAACCGCAGCCGCCGGATGTGCCGAGACCACAGCCGTTGTTGCCGCCGAAGCAGGAGAGAAGCAGGATAATCCAGATAATGTTGCATCCGCATCCGTTGTTATTGTTGCAGCCGGTGTTGCATCCTGTGTTACATCCACAGTTGGTAGCAGTTAAATCACTCATTTTAATTGCCTCCGAATTGTTTTTATGGTTTATTCTATGTACACAGGCATGTCAATGTTTCCACATGATTAAAAAAAATTTGCAAGGCAAAAATGCTTGAATAAATTAAAAGATATAGTAAAATAGTACTTGTATATGTATGTGCAGAAAGAGAAACAGGAGAGATGCCCGTGTACGAAGCAGCAGGCAGACAGTTCCGGACGGAAGCCGACTATAAGTTAGCTCTGCATGATAAAGCAGAGATTGAAAAGATAAAAAAGCAGAGGAATACAGATACGCCGGAGCAGATTGATGCCCTGCTTGCCGATATTGCACAGGGGAAAATCCGGCTGTATACCATTCTGAAAGAGGATTTTACGGAAGAACTGCAGGATAAAAAGGAAACTCTACTAAAGGCAGGAGATGGCTTTGGAAAAGAAGACAAACGAAAGAAACCTGCCGGCAGACAGAGGGCATCCTCCGGAAAAAGCAAATCCCATACTTCCCTGGATGAATTTGATGCGGATATGCAGAAGCGGATTTTAAGGGAAATGAAAAAGCGGGAGCATATCCGGAGGGGCATTGTGGCGGTGTGCAGCCTGTTGGTTGTGGGAAGCCTTGCTTACCTTGCAGACTATTCCTACCGGACAAAAAGGCTGGATGATTATGCCGCCATACAAAAGAACCTGAAAAACACCGCACTTACCACTCCGGAAACACCGGAAACACCGGTCATTCACTATGATGATGACACGGCGGATACACTTCCGGATATTCTGCCGGAGTATCAAACTTTATATAGTTTGAACAAAAGACTAATCGGATGGGTAAAAATTGACGATACATATATAGATTACCCGGTACTTCAGACTGTGAACAACGATTACTATCTGAACCATAATTTTGACCAGGAGGAGGACAAAAACGGCAGCATTTTCTTAGACAAGGACTGCAGCATTTATCCCCGCTCCACAAACCTCATTCTGTACGGCCACCATATGAGAAGCGGCAGAATGTTCGGACAGCTCAACAAATACAGCTCCGAAAAGTTTTACAAAGAGCATAAATACATCCAGTTTGATACTATTTACGAAAAAGGCACTTACGAAGTGATGTATGTGTTCCGCTCCAAAATTTATGAAGAAAGTGAAATCGTATTCAAGTATTACCAGTTTACGGATGCGGTATCGGAAACCGAATTTGAATCCAATATGATGCAGATGGCGGATATGTCCCTGTACGATACGGGCGTCAGCGCCGAGTACGGAGATGAACTTCTCACTCTGTCCACCTGTGATTACTATACCAGTGACGGAAGATTTGTTGTGGTTGCAAAGAAAATCCGATAAATTTCCCGGAAAAGGAGAAAGACATGGCAAAGAAAGAAATAAAAAGGAAAAATCTGAAATTGAGGAGGAGACTGCGAAAGACATTAGGCGCTGTCTGCCTGATAACCGCACTCCTCATTGCCCTCATTCCCGTACCGGAGACGAAAGCGGCAGGGGATAAAAAATATCTCTGGGATGAGCAGATATGGAAGGGCAGCGCTGCACAGAGCAGCAGCGTAATCCCTGTGGTGCCGGCTGACTGCGATACCATTTATACAACGGGTGACGGTACTTACCAGTTTGCCTTTGTCAACGCTTCCTCCACGAGTCCGGACAAGGTTGCGATTATCTTAGGCTACAACGCAGGAAACCTGGCAGACAACAAGCTGGTAATTCCCGACAGTGTGGATGCGTTTACCAAATACAACGAAAACTTAGGCTCCCGTACCGGCTATGTAGCCGTGAGCCGCAGCCAGAAGCCTCTGTATTACAAGGCAAACGATCCGGTATACGAAGAAGATGTTTCCGGCAACCCCGTTTTGGTAAAGGAAGCGGAATTCAGAGCCTGCTATTATGCGGATTACAAGCAGTGGAGCACTCTGGATTTAGCGGATTTCTATTACCGGGACACAACGGGCGATACCAGCGGTACCGTTTATAAGGGCGATGACGGTTACAATTACCGTAAGACCGAAAGCACCGCCGAACAGTGGATTAAAAACATCACCGTTATGTACATAGGAAACCAGTCCTTAATGGCAAACCCTCTGGCAACCGGAGACGGTGCCGTACAGGAATGGGTGGTAGCGGAGCCGGAAGGTACCATCAATACCAATCCCGACAACGGTGTATTTGCCAATGAAGGAAACATCCGTACCCTTGTGGTAGGCGAAAGACTGATGGGAATCGGCAACTATGCCTTTTACGGCTGTACCGGTCTGGAAAGCATCACCCTCGGCAACGGTCTTACCGAAATGGGACACCATGCATTTGCCAACTGCGTCAATATGGCGGCAATCGGACTGGATTTTAATTCCCGTCTGCAGTATATTTCCGACTACACCTTCTTAAACTGCCGGGCGCTGATGGAGTTTACCCTGCCCGCAAGTGTTACGAAGATTTACGATCATGCGTTTGAAGGCTGCTCGAACTTAGGCCTTACCGCAGGCACACTGGATATTGCCGGTGTAAACGAAGGCAAGAATGTCACTCTGGATGACCTCGGTGTATCCGTATTCAAGGGCTGTACCAGAATTTCCGACCTGACTCTGCCGGAGTCCATTACCGGAAAAATCAACTTAAATAACTTTGAGGGCTGCAACGGCTTAAAGAGAATTAAAGTGGAAAGCCCCTATACCGACTTTGAAGGAGAATATACGGGAAAGGATCTGAATTTTCTTTCCTGGGTAGACCCCACCTTTTATTTTGAAGCGGACGGTTCCTCCACCACGCACACCTTTACCAAGGCAAATGCCATTGCTTTTAAGTATGCGGACAGGGACTGCTATGAAATTATCAAGAGAGAAACCGCTACCGACGGTAGTACCGCAGAGCTGACCTATCAGGTCAATTCCAACAATGAGCTTTTGTACTTCAATATGAATAAGAAGGTTGCGGAAGTAACCATACCCTCCACCATAGGCCCTTACGGTATTTCCGCCATCAATTCCGGCAGCTTTTCCGGCAACTGCTTCTTAGAGAAGATTACCATTCCCGCTACGGTGCATGATATTAACGAAAGCGCCTTCAAGGGATGCCATAATTTAAAGGATGTTATTTTTGAGGATGCCAGTTCCGTACAGTATATAGGTCAGAACGCCTTTGCTACCCAGCTTGTGGACGGCGTACATGCAACCGGCTGTCCCAACGAAAGCACATACCTGAAATCCACACCGGTGCTTCGGTTTACCGGTACCGTTTCCGATACCTGCATTCCGTTTACTTATGCAATGTCTGCCGACAGTAATATCAATGCCGGCTCCCAGCCAAAGACCTACATTACCTATTTCAGCGGCTGGCCGACCAACTTGGAAGTGCAGTATGTGGTAAATCCGGATACCGGCAAGGGGATGGCTACCCTGATGGATTATCCGAGATTTAAGGAACTGACCACAAAGTATACCAAAGCCAATTATCCGTACATTACGTCTGACTATGAAGATGCGGCAAGAACGGCTGTTTCCGTTTACAACAGCTGGCTGGCAGACAATTCCACGGAAGTGACAGACGATCAGTGGCGTATTATTTATGCGGCATTGCAGCCGGATATTCCGAAGGGAGTAAAGGCTGTTAAACAGGGACTTTTCTCCAATGCCAAAGCAGAGAAAAATGCGGATGGAAGTTATGTTTTAAATGCGGACGGTACTTACGCTTTACGGAAGGTAGATGCTTCCGATACGCCGGATACGGAAATCCAGAACATTATATTCCGCGATATTGTGGAATTTGAACCGTATACCATCAGCGGTTGTAAGTCACTTACCCACATTGACGTGTTCAGCCCGCAAACGGTGATTGATGATTATGCGTTTGCCTATGACTATACGACACATGGCAGCACCATGAAGGAAACGGTCGGCTCCGATTCTACCCTGACGGGATTTTTTGCTCCGACAAGTACCTCCATGTCCATAGGGGATTATGCCTTCAATAACAATGTAAAGCTCACCGGTGCGACTTTTTCCGGAAGCATCAGTGAAATCGGCATACGTCCTTTCAGGGACTGCCAGGTTATGGACAATATTGCGTTCCAGTCCTGGGATGGGTATAATCCGCTGTATACCTGCGAAAAGGGTATTCTTTACGGCATAGATGAGGGCGGCAACAAGAAGAGTATAATTGAATGCTTTGAAAGCCGCGGTCTGACCAGTACTCCCGGTACGGTAAGTGCTGACGAATTAGCCGGGGTAACGGAAATTTACAAAGAAGCCTTTATGGACTGTGAAGGAGTAGGACAGGTGGATCTTTCCACTTCCAAAATCTCCACAGTGCCTGAGAATGCATTTAGAAATACAAAGAGCCTGTATTCCGTGAAGCTTCCGACCACCTGTAAGTCCATCAGCAAGTATGCGTTCCACGACAGTAACGTAAGATATCTGGAAATCCCCAGCAGCGTTACCTACCTGGATCCGACAGCCTTCAATACTCCGCAGAATTTAAGCTCCGACGGTGATTACAAGACCATTGAGTTTTACTGTGAGGAAGGCAGTGCGGCAGAAATCTATGCAGATGAATACATCAATATCAATGTGACACACAAACCGGCCTCCACGACCTTTAAGGTTATTTTCTGGGACTATGACGGCTCCGTACTCAGCGAACAGGAGGTTTTAATCGGTATGGATGCGGTTGCACCGGCAGATCCGAAACGGGAAGGTTATGTATTTGAGGGCTGGATTCCCTCCGACTTTACCAAGATAAGCCGCAACATGGACATTACGGCACAGTACCGTAAGATTGACTCCGAAGAAACCAAGTTTACGGTGCGTTTTATTGACTATGACGATAAGGTGCTTTATACCCAGAAGGTAGCAGCCGGCGAAGATGCCATTCTTCCCCAGGCGCCTACCAGAACCGGATATACCTTTACCGGCTGGCGGCCTGCCATTACCAATATCCAGAAGGATACGGATGTATATGCCCAGTATGAAAAGAAAGGTTCCGGCAACAACGGAGGAAATAACGGTGGCAACAGCGGCAACAACGGAAATAACGGCGGAAACGGCAACAACGGAAACAGCACCGTGAGCGGCGGAAATGCCAATACACTGTATACCCTGACGGTAAAGAACGGACAGGGTTCCGGCAGTTATGTGGCAGGAGCTACGGTTATTGTCATTGCCAATGAGCCGGCAAGCAACCAGCAGTTCTCCAAGTGGACCTCTGACAATAAGAGTATTAAATTTGCCAGTGATACGGTATCTGCCACAACCATGGTGATGCCTGCTGCCAATGCGACCGTTACGGCAAACTACACAAATAAAACGACGAACGGAAACGCAGGCTCCGGTACTTCCGGAAACCGTGGCAACACAAGTGTTTCCGGCGGCAACAGTACCAATAAAAACAACAACACAGGCGGCAATAAGACCGGTTCCACCGTTGTCATCGACAAAAACGGTTTATCCAATACCGGTGTGGTTTCCGCAACGGTAAAGGGCTCTTCCGATAACTTTGTCATTAAAATCACGGAGGATTCAGCCGCTTCCGAAGCAGTTGTGAAGGCTCTGATGGATGAATACGGCAGTCTTGATAATGTAAAATATTTCCCGATGGATATTTCCCTTTATGATTCCACCGGCAAGACCAAGATTACCGATACCACGGGATTGTCCATTTCCATAACCCTGCCGTTGCCGGATTCCATGATTACCTATGCCGGCAACAACAAGGTAGCGGGTGTGGTCAACGACAAGTTAGATAAGCTGACACCGAAATTCACCACCATTGACGGAGTATCCTGTGTAACCTTTACTGCAGAGCATTTTTCACCGTATGTGATTTATGTCAATACCAGCCAGCTTACGGCAAACGGTGTAACGGACAGTTCCCCCAAGACCGGAGATATTTCTCCCAAGTGGTTTGCGGTGATTGCCCTGACCGGTATGGCAGTTATTCTGTTTGTAAAGAAGGACAGAGTGTACAAAAAGGTTCCTGCATAAATTGGGGCAAGCTCCGGTTTGAACGATAAAGGAAAGCTTATGAAAAGATATGGAAAAGGTATGCTTGCCGTACTGCTTTCCGTGATACTGTCAGCAGGCGCGTTTACTTCTGCAAAAGCGGAAGGAGCGTCTGCCGGCAAAAGCAAGGAAATCGGAAGCAGCTATGTGGTAGGCAACAAGGCTTTTATCTTCTACCGGGATAAAAGCACGGAGGACTCCGGCATGGAAACGGGCGGCAATGACGGCTCCGTAAGTACCGGGGACAGTGACAACAGTATAGAAATAACACCTTTAAAAAAGAATGAAGGAATCAGCAAACGCACCGTGACAGAGGACGGAAAGGTGGCAGCCCGCGCCTATTACAAAAGTAAGGGTCTGTCCGGATATGCTTTTCCCAATGTCATGTATGTGGGAGAATTGTCCTATGCCCGCAGTAATCTGCGGGAAGCGGTGCTTCCGTACGGATTAAAAACCATCGGCTACGGTGCTTTTTATCATTGCGACATGCTCACCAAGGTACAGATACCGGTGACGGTAACGGAGATTGCACCCAAGGCATTTTCCCAGAGTGCCTGGTTAAAGAACTGGCTTGCAGGCACGGGCGATGATTTCCTGATTGTGGGCGACGGTATTTTACTTGCCTACCGGGGAGAGGCGGAAGAAGTAACCATTCCCGAAGGGGTAAAGAAAATCGGACCGGAAGTGTTTATGGGCGATACCCGGATAACATCGGTGGTTCTGCCGGATTCCGTTACGGAGGTGGGAGAAGCTACTTTTTATAACTGCAGCAATCTTACGACGGTGACAGGCGGAAGCGGGCTTGCCAAAATAGCGGACAGGGCATTTGCCGGCTGTCCCGTAAGCGGCTTCGTCATCGGGGCGGGCGTGAAGGAACTGGGTCTGCGGTGCATTGACTTTACGGACACGGCGCTTTCGGAAGAAGAATGCTTTGTGGTGTTTGAAAGTACGGACGCATTGCCGGTTGTTTCCTATGAAGAGACAGCGGAAAAAATGGCAAATACCGCTTACCGGGATGTGTGCCTGAAGGGCGTGAACCGTATAGAGCATACGGAAGAAAAAACGGACGAAGAGTTTACCCCCTATCTGCAGCTTACGGAGGCGGAAGAGGGATTAAAAATAAACAATCAGGTAAGCGGCAAGGTTACGGCGGATTTTACGGGAAAGGGTTCCTACGTGCTTACGGCAGTGGAACAGGAAAGCTCCGATGCGGTGGAAACGGCATATGAGAGTCTGTACGGAGGCAGACCGGAGGGAGAAAAGCTTACGGTGACGTTTTCCCTTACGGATGCGGCGTATCCGGTTCCCATAGAGCAGCTTAACAAAGGAAAACTCACCCTTAATGTGACACTGCCCGATTACCTGAAATACAGCGATATCCGTGTCCTTACCGTGGATAAGGAAGGACAGTTGGAAAACATTTCCTACACGGGAGAGGAAGGAAAGATAAGCTTTCCCGTTACCCATACGGGCGATTACGTGTTTCTGAGTGTGAGTGACAGTAAGGTTTACGGACAGACAAAGGTAAACGGCGGACAGGCCGTCATAGAACGGAACAAAGACTTCGGCATAGAATAAGAAAAAAGCCGGAGTCTTTTTTTATGTTTATAGCAAGAAAACAGATTGGATGCGAGGACTTTACCGGAAAAGCCGGCGGTGAGGGCATAACCATAGCCGTGCTGGACACCGGTATTTCCACGCATCCCGATTTCGGAGGGAGAATACTGGCATTCAGGGACTTTGTGAACGACATGCCATATGTATATGACGACAGCGGACACGGCACCCACGTGTGCGGGATTGCTGCGGGAAACGGTCTGCTTTCGAGGGGCAGATACCGGGGCGTGGCGCCGGGGGCGAGCCTGGTTGTGGGAAAGGTCTTAAACGAGCAGGGGGACGGCAGTGTGGATGCCATGCTTAAAGGACTTTCCTGGATTTTGGAAAACAAGGACAGATGGAAAATACGCATCGTGAATATCTCGGTGGGATTCGGCGGCACGATGCCGGAAAAAAAGGAAATGCTTCTTAGGGTAAAAATGGAGGAAGCATGGGAAGAAGGACTTCTGGTGGTCTGTGCGGCGGGGAACAACGGACCGGCGCCGGGCAGCATTTCCTATATGGGAGAGAGCCCGAGGCTCATTACCGTGGGATGCTATGACAAGGAGAGGCGAAGCGGAAAGAAGAGCTGCGAAATCTATTCTGCCAGAGGTCGGGAGGGAGTCTTATACCGGAAGCCGGACTTAGTGGCGCCGGGGACGGAAATTGTGTCCTGCAATGCTTTTTACCGGAAGACGGGAGCGCGTACCCAGGGAGCTTATACGGCAAAAAGCGGCACATCCATGGCAACGCCCATGGTGAGCGGTTGTCTGGCACTTTTATTGGAAAAATATCCGGATTTAAGCAAGGAGCAGGCAAAGTACCGGCTGCTTAAGGGCTGCGTCAGGCTAAAAGAACCGGACAATTTACAGGGGTATGGCATGCTGCATGTGAAAAGGGTATTGACAGACTCGGTATGATTGTATACAATTATACGAGATTTAACAATAGAAGAAAGAGGCTTCCAATCATGAGAGAAAATGAAACATTTGACAATCGTCCGGTGAACATGAATACGAGAAATAATCTTCTGGAAATAGAAGAGCATATGTATATTCTGGATGATGTGGAGAAACCCAATGTATTCCGAAATATGTTTCCTTATTCCGAGATACCGAAGATACCTTTCAACGACAGAATTGTGCCTCACAATATGCCTAAGGATATCTGGATTACCGATACCACCTTCCGTGACGGACAGCAGTCAAGAGCGCCGTATACCACGGAGCAGATTGTGACTATTTACGATTATCTGCATAAGCTGGGCGGTCCCAACGGTATGATCCGTGCTTCGGAATTCTTCCTTTACAGCAAAAAGGACAGGGATGCGGTCTATAAATGTATGGAGAGGGGCTATGAGTTCCCCGAAGTAACCAGCTGGATCCGCGCCAGTAAGGAAGACTTTAAATTAGTAAAAGAAATCGGTATGAAAGAAACCGGTATTTTAGTAAGCTGCTCCGACTATCACATTTTTTTAAAGCTTAAGATGACAAGAAAACAGGCGATGGAGCATTATTTAAGCGTTATCAAGGAGTGTCTGGAAGAGGGCATCAGCCCCAGATGCCACTTAGAGGATATCACCAGAGCGGATATTTACGGCTATGTGGTACCGTTCTGCTTAGAGCTTATGAAGCTGCAGGAGGAATATAAAATACCCATCAAGGTGCGCGCCTGCGATACCATGGGCTACGGAGTCAACTATCCCGGCGCCGTTATTCCCCGAAGCGTACAGGGTATCATTTACGCCCTGCATACAAATGCCAGCGTGCCCCATGCCAACCTGGAATGGCACGGACACAACGATTTCTACAAGGCAGTTTCCAACTCCACCACGGCATGGCTGTACGGCTGCTCCGGCGTCAATACCTCCCTTTTCGGTATCGGCGAACGTACCGGCAACACGCCTCTGGAAGCCATGGTATTTGAATATGCCCAGCTCCGCGGCAGCTTAAACGGTATGGATACCACGGTCATTACCGAACTGGCAGAGTATTATGAGAAGGAAATCGGTTATCATATTCCGGAAAGAACGCCCTTCGTTGGAAAGAATTTCAATGTAACGAGAGCCGGTATCCATGCGGACGGACTTCTGAAAAACGAAGAGATTTACAATATCTTCGATACGGATAAATTCTTGAACAGACCTGTTCTGTGCGCAGTTTCCAATACCTCCGGTCTTGCCGGCATTGCCCACTGGATTAATACCTATTACAAGTTAAAAGAAGAGCAGCATGTGGACAAGAACAGTGAGCTGGTACATGAAATCAAGAAGTGGGTGGATGCCCAGTATGCGGACGGACGTGTAACGGTTCTGACCGATGAAGAACTGGTGAAAGTGATTAATGAAATCTGTGAAGAGAAGCATCTTACCATCGGAAAATAACCCGGGAAATGCAGCTTTGCAGACAGATGGGAGCAAACATTGGAAAAGTATGATGTGAAGCAGGAAGTGACGGACAAGTACTCCCTGCGGGGGCGTATTTTCCATAAGTTAAGGGAGGATATCCTGAACGGAAAATATGCCGATTATGAGGAATTGAAAGAAGTTGCCATCGGAGAAGAAATGGGTGTCAGCCGTACCCCTGTCCGCGAAGCCTTCCGGCAGCTGGAATTAGAAGGGCTCATCCAGATAATCCCCAACAAAGGCGCTTATGTAACCGGTATCACGGAAAAGGATGTGAAGGACATCTATATGATACGTTCTCGTCTGGAGGGGCTGTGCGCCAGATGGGCAACGGAGCACATTACAAAGGAACAGCTTGATGAGCTGGAGGAATGTGTGTACCTTGCCAAGTTCCATGCTTCGAAAGGACATATGGAACAGCTTCCCGAACTGGACAACCGGTTTCATGAAATTTTATACGAAGCCTGCGATTCCAAAATGCTGGAGCACCAGCTGAGGGATTTCCACGCCTATGTACTGCGGGTGCGCAGAAAAACCCTTTCCACACCGGAACGGAGCATGGCGTCCAACGAAGAGCATGAGAAAATCATGCTGGCAATCAAGGACAGAAATGCCGACGAGGCGGAACGGCTTGCCCATATGCATATGATAAATGCCTATGAAAACATGGTAAAGAACGGCTTACATGAAGCCTATGAAAACAATGCAGCAGCGAAACAGGAAAAAGAAAGCGAGGACACAGCAAAATGAGTAAAATTCAGATGACTACCCCTTTGGTGGAAATGGACGGAGATGAAATGACAAGAATCCTTTGGAAGATGATCAAGGATGAACTGTTGTTGCCCTTTATCGATTTGAAGACCGAGTACTATGACCTTGGTCTGGAATACCGCAACGAAACCAACGACCAGGTAACCGTGGACAGCGCCAATGCCACCTTAAAGTACGGAGTAGCCGTAAAGTGTGCGACCATTACCCCCAATGCGGCGCGTATGACGGAGTACAACTTAAAGGAAATGTGGAAGAGCCCCAACGGCACCATCCGTGCCATTTTAGACGGCACCGTATTCCGTACCCCCATCGTGGTAAAGGGCATCGAACCCTGTGTAAAGAACTGGAAAAAGCCCATTACGCTGGCAAGACATGCTTACGGCGATGTGTATAAGAATACCGAAATGAAGATTGCGGGCCCCGGAAAGGCAGAACTGGTATTTACCGCAGAGGACGGCACCGAGACCAGGGAGCTGATACATAACTTTACCGGCGCAGGCGTGCTGCAGGGCATGCACAACACTGACAAGTCCATCACCAGCTTTGCAAGAGCATGCTTTTCCTATGCATTGGACTTAAAGCAGGATTTATGGTTTGCCACAAAGGATACCATTTCCAAAAAATATGACCATACCTTCAAGGATATTTTTGCAGAGGTTTACGAAAACGAATACAAGGCGAAATTTGAGGAAGCCGGCATTACCTATTTCTACACCCTGATTGACGATGCGGTAGCAAGAGTCATGAAAGCAGAGGGCGGCTTTATCTGGGCATGCAAGAACTACGACGGCGATGTAATGTCCGATATGGTTTCTTCCGCGTTCGGTTCCCTCGCCATGATGACTTCCGTACTGGTTTCCCCGAACGGCGTATACGAATACGAAGCCGCACACGGAACCGTACAGCGTCATTACTACAAGCACTTAAAGGGAGAGGAAACCTCCACAAACTCCGTAGCTACCATTTTTGCATGGACCGGAGCATTGAGAAAGCGCGGCGAGTTAGACGGCATCAAGGAGCTGGTAGAATTTGCGGATAAGCTGGAAAAGGCAACCCTTTCCACCATTGAAAGCGGCAGAATGACCAAGGACCTTGCCCTGATTACCTCCTTAAAGGATGTCACCGTATTAAACAGCGAGAACTTTATCAAAGAAATCCGTAAAACATACGAAGCAATGTAAGAAAAAAATATGCAGTATATGCAGAAAAAAGGCTTGCGGTTTATTCCGCAAGCCTTTCCCATTCTTCGTACGCTTCTGAAAGCTGTCCGTCCGTTTCTTCAATTTTTTTGGAAAGCTCCTGCAGCTTTCCCACATCCGTTGCGATGGAAGGGTCGCACATCTTTTCTTCCAGGGATGCTTTTTCCTCTTCTAACTTTTCAATCCGCTGTTCGCATTTCTTTAAGTCGTTTTCTTTCTTTCGTTTCTGTGCCTGTTCCTCTTTCTGCTGTTTCCAGTCCGTTTTGCTTTCGGTATCCTCGGTGGGAGCAGCGGCGGAAGCAGCCGGTGTATTTACGGCCAGTTGTTCCTTCTTTAAGAGGTAATAGTCGTAGTTGCCCAGATAATTGGTAAAGTCCCCGCCGGAAAGTTCCAAGATGCGGTGGGCGGTTTTATTGATGAAATAACGGTCGTGGGAAACATAGAGTACGGTGCCTTCGTAGTGGTTTAAGGCATCCTCTAAGATTTCCTTTGACATAATATCCAAATGGTTGGTGGGCTCGTCTAGGATTAAAAAGTTGGCATTGGAGAGCATCAGTTTTGCCAGGCTGACACGGCCTTTTTCACCGCCGCTCAAATCGGCAATCCGCTTGAAAACATCATCCCCGGTAAAGAGGAAAGCCGCCAGCACATTGCGGATGCGGGTGTTGTCCAGGTACGGATACTCATCGGAAATTTCTTCAAAGAGGGTCTTTTCATCATGCAGTACATGGTGTTCCTGGTCGTAGTAACCGATTTCCACGTTGGAGCCTAAGCGAAAGCTTCCGGCGTCCGCTTCGATGAGCCGGTTGATGATTTTTAAGATCGTGGTTTTGCCGGTGCCGTTGTCCCCGATGATTGCCACATGCTCCCCGCGCTTTAACCGGAAGGAAAGGTGGGAGAAGAGCGTCTGGGAGCCGAAGGATTTTTTTAAGTCCTCCACGGTCAGCACATCGTTGCCGCTTAAAACGGCGGGAGTCAGGGTCAGATGCATATCGGATTTTACTTCCGTGGGTTTGTCCAGCACCTCTATTTTATTTAACATTTTCTCGCGGCTTTCCGCACGCTTGATGGATTTTTCCCTGTTGAAGGAGCGGAGCTTTTCAATAACCTCCTCCTGATGTTTGATTTCCTGCTGCTGGTTCATATAGGCATTCCACTGGGCTATGCGGAGCTGTTCTTTTTTGACGGCATAGTCGGAATAGTTGCCGGCAAATACGGTGGAGCGTCCGTTGTCGATTTCAATGATTTTGGTAGCCAGTCTGTCCAGGAAGAAGCGGTCATGGGAAACGATTAAAACCGCACCCCTGTAATTTTTAAGGTAGGTTTCCAGCCATGCAATGGACTGCATATCCAGGTGGTTGGTCGGCTCATCTAAAATAATAAGGTCGGGGGACAAAAGCAGAAGACGTCCCAGCGCCACACGGGTTTTCTGACCGCCGGAGAGGGCGGAAGTTTTTTTATCAAATTCTTCCTCCGTAAAGCCCAGCCCTTTTAAGACGCCTATGAGCTCACTTTTGTATATATAACCGCCGCTTGCCTCAAAACGGTGGGTGAGCTGGCTGTATTCCTCCATGATTCCGGCCAGGCTTTCTTCGTCCGCATCCTTCATGGATTTTTCGGTTTCCCGTATTTTATGCTCCAGGGCAATCAAATCCTGCTTTACGGACAAAAGCTCTTCGTAGATGGTGTTATCATCCGACAGTCCGGCATTCTGGGAAAGATACCCCAGGCTTTTTCCCTTGCCTAAAATGACCTGGCCGTCATCGGCTGCCATTTCGCCTACAATAATCTTAAGCAGAGTGGACTTGCCGGCACCGTTGATGCCCACAATGGCTGCTTTTTCATGGTCCTCTATATGAAAAGAAATTTCTTTTAAGACTTCGTTTCCGACAAATGCTTTCTGTATATTCTGACAGGAAAGTATCATGGTCTGTTCCTCACAATCTGTTTTGCTTTCTATAGTTTACCGTCATGGAAAAATAATGTCAAATTTTTCTGCATGGGGCGCGTCTGCGTTGACAATTTTTTAACACTCTTATATAATAAATTATAAATTCTTATGGAAAAGCAAGCTATAAAACAGGAGGCGTTAGTGTGGAAGGAAAAGGCATTTCCCAGGCGGTTATCGGGCGTCTGCCACGTTATTTCCGTTACTTGGGAGACTTAAAGGATGAAGGAGTGGAACGCATTTCTTCGCAGGAACTTTCCCGCAGAATGCAGGTAACCGCGTCGCAGATACGGCAGGATTTCAACAATTTCGGCGGCTTCGGACAGCAGGGTTACGGCTATAATGTAGATTATCTGTATACGGAAATCGGAAAAATACTGGGACTCGACAAGACCCACCGGCTGATCATCATCGGCGCCGGCAACCTCGGACGGGCTCTCGGCAATTATATGAACTTTGAAAAGAGGGGCTTTATTTTAAAGGGAATATTCGATAAAAATCCGGCGCTCTGGGGAGAAAAGGTCCGGGAAATTACCGTTCAGCCCATGGACAGAATGGAAGCGTTCATGCAGGAAAACGATATTGACATTGCGGTGCTCACCATTCCCAAAAACAGCGCCATTGACGTGGCGGAGGTGCTGGTGAAATGCGGCGTCCGCGCCATTTGGAATTTTGCGCATGTGGATTTACAGGTTCCGCCCGAAATCCAGGTGGAAAACGTTCATCTTTCGGACAGTCTGATGAAGCTTTCCTACAATCTGGAGCAGGAAAACCGGAAGAAAGAAGAAGCTGATGCGTAGAGGTAAATTTACCGGAAAGGCATCTGAATGAAGAAGAAAGAAAAAGACTTTTATGAGGCGGTAAACGCCTACAATATCCCGGTGCTGACATTGGATCACAACTGGCACAAGCTGTTTGGAAACGAGGAAGCCACCCCAGCCGTAAAAGTGCTGCAGGAGGAGCTGAACGAGCTCTTAAAGAAGCAAGGCAGGGCGGCTACGGAAGGAAAAAAGACAGCCGCCTTAAAGAAGAAGCTGATGGAAGAGATCATTCCGCTGGCAGATGCCTACAACAAAAAGGAAGACAAGGCAACCGAGAAAAAAATCGAAGAGCACAAGAGACTCATTGCCGAGTGCAACGAGAAGCTTAAGGACTACCGGCTGGAGTTAAATGCCCTGCCGGACGAAATAAAGGCAGTCAACAAAAAACTGATGTTTGCTACCATGGATATCTGCTACCGGCAGCTCAATGAAAATACGGCAAGCATTGCGGCAGCGGAGGAATGGATACGGGACACGAGGATAGAATTAAAAAAACAGCTTATCCGGAAACAGGAAATGGAGCAGAAAAATCAGGAGCTGTATTCCTATATGCATTCCATTTTCGGAGTGGATGTCATCAATCTGTTTGACGGAGAATACGGAAATAAGGAGAGTAAAGAGGACGGTTGAGCACAACAGTCCTTTTTCAAATGATATGGAAAAGAAAAACGGAATCCTGCCTGTCAGCCTTGTAACGGCGGACGAGATGCGGGCATATGATACTTATACCATACAGAATATCGGCATACACACGGAGGTTTTGATGGAGCGGGCGGCGCTTGCCCTTGCGGACGAATGCATGCTTCTTTTAAAAGATGCCTATAAAAAGTCCCGGGAGGCAAAAGCACTCTGCGTGTGCGGTACGGGAAATAACGGCGGCGACGGGCTTGCCTGCGCAAGACTTCTTGCGGACAGAGGCGTGGAAGCGAAGGTCCTGCTTGTGGGAAATAAGGAAAAATTAAGCGAAGCTGCCGCTTACGAATACCGGATTTTACAGGCTTACGGTGTCCCGGTGGTAAGCTTTGGAGAGGATGGTTTTCCGGCGGAGGAGTATTCCGTTATCGTGGATGCCCTGTTTGGCACCGGACTTTCCCGAAAGATAACCGGGGATTATAAGCAGGTGATTGAAACCATAAACGACCTACCGGGAAAGGTGGTGGCGGCGGATATTCCTTCCGGCATCGATTCGGACACGGGCAAAATCTGGGGGACGGCAATCATGGCGGACAGAACCGTTACCTTCGGCTTTGCCAAAAGAGGGCTGTATCTGTATCCGGGCGCTTCCTATGCCGGAAAGGTAAGGACTGCAGACATCGGCATTACGGAAAAAAGCTTCCGTACAGGGGAGCCTGGCATGTATACCCTGACGGGGGACGGACTTTCCCTCTTTCAAAACCGCAGACCGGACGGCAACAAGGGCACCTTCGGAAAAATCCTGATTGCGGCCGGCAGTAAAAATATGGCGGGAGCGGCTGTTCTCTGTGCGAAAAGCGCTTACCGGGCGGGAGTGGGCATGGTAAAATTGGTCATTCCCGAATGTATCCGGGAGACAGTGCTTATGAGTTTACCGGAAGCTATGATTTTTTCCTACGAAAAAGAAGACGGACTTTCGGAAGCAGAGCAGGAGGAACTTAAGAAAAGCATGGACTGGGCGGATGTGCTCTTAGCAGGTCCCGGACTGGGGGAGGGAGAAGCGGCACGGACGCTTACGGAACTGTTTTTACGGAACCGGGAGAAAAAGCTGCTTCTGGATGCGGACGCCCTGAACGCGTTAAGCAGGGAGGAAGCGCTTTATAAGCTGGCGGCACAAAGAGGCGGCAATCTGGTGCTTACGCCCCATATGGGAGAGCTTGCGAGACTTCTTCATGTTCCGGTTTCCGAGGTGAAGGAGGATGAACTTGCCGCCACCCGGAAGCTGCAGGCGGATATTCATGCGGTAATCGTCGGAAAAAGCGCCAGAACCTACGTCTGTGACGGCAGCCATAAAATATTTTTAAACACGGCGGGCAACGACCGGATGGCAACGGCGGGAAGCGGGGATGTTTTATCCGGCATGACAGGCGCCATGCTGGCAGGCGGACTTTCCCCCTACGAAGCGGCGGTGGCGGGCGTATACCTGCATGCCTGTGCGGGGGATGCTGCGGCAAAAAGGGAAATGGGCATGGGACTCTGCGCCACGGACCTTTTACGGGAATAGAAAACGGAAATGGTATACCTTCAGATAAACTGGAAATACTAATACCAGATTTAGAAGAAGGGATGTTTTTTATGAGAAGAGGAGATATTTATTACGCGGATTTACGTCCGGTTATCGGTTCCGAGCAGGGAGGTATCCGGCCGGTTCTGATTGTTCAGAACGATGTGGGCAACAAACACAGTCCCACCATTATCTGCGCTGCCATTACTTCCAGAATGAACAAGGCAAAGCTGCCCACACATATCGAGCTTTCCACGGAAAAATACGATATGGATAAGGACTCCGTGGTGCTTTTAGAGCAGCTCCGTACCATAGACAAAAAAAGGCTGAAGGATAAGGTGTGCCACCTGGATGCCCAGATTATGCAGAAGGTCAACAGGGCGCTCATGATAAGTCTGGAACTGAATACATAAGACAAATGCCAAACTTGACGGAAATCGCCAATAATGGTATATTTTAATGTGAGTTTTACCGGAAAAAATAAAATAAGAAAATCTAAGGAGAAAGAATATGTCAGGACATTCAAAATTTGCGAACATTAAGCATAAAAAGGAAAAGAATGATGCAGCAAAGGGCAAGATTTTTACCATTATCGGAAGAGAAATTGCCGTAGCGGTCAAGGAAGGCGGTCCCGACCCTGCCAACAACTTTAAGCTGGCACAGGTTATTACAAAGGCAAAAGCCAACAACATGCCCAATGATACCATCGACAGAGGCATCAAGAAGGCTGCCGGAGACCTGGGAAGCGTAAACTATGAATACGTTACATACGAAGGCTACGGTCCCAGCGGTATCGCCATTATCGTAGACGCACTGACCGACAACAAGAACCGTACGGCAGCCAATGTGAGAAGCGCTTTCACAAAGGGACAGGGCAACATCGGTACGCCCGGCTGCGTTTCCTTTATGTTTGACAAGAAGGGCCAGATTTTAATCGATAAAGAAGAATACGAAGCGGATTCGGATGAACTGATGATGCAGGTGCTGGATGCCGGAGCGGAGGATTTCAGTGAAGAAGAGGATGTATACGAAGTGCTGACCGACCCCGACAGCTTTGAAGAGGTAAGAAAGGCACTGGAGGATGCCGGTATTCCCATGATGAGTGCGGAAGTTACCATGATTCCCCAGAACTATGTAACCCTTACAGATGAAACCGCCATCAAAAACCTGCAGCGTACCCTCGACCTTCTGGATGAAGACGATGATGTGCAGGCAGTATACCATAACTGGGACGACTAAGGAAGGAAGAGGAAACCTATGAAGAAAGAAACAATATGTGTGCAGGCGGGATGGAAGCCTACGTGCGGCGAACCCCGTATCCTGCCGATTTACCAGTCTACCACCTTTAAGTACGATACTTCCGAACAGATGGGAAAACTGTTTGATCTGGAGGCGTCCGGTTATTTCTACACCAGACTGCAAAATCCGACCAATGACTGCGTTGCAGCCAAAATCTGTGAATTAGAGGGCGGCGTTGCCGCAATGCTGACAAGCTCCGGTCAGGCGGCCAACAATTATGCGGTATTCAATATCTGTGAGGCAGGGGACCATGTGGTTCTTTCTTCTACCGTATACGGAGGCACTTTTAACCTGCTGACGGTTACCATGAAAAAAATGGGTATTTCCTGTACTGTGGTTGACCCTGACTGGCCGGCTGAGAAAATCGCGGAAGCTTTTCAGGAGAACACTAAGTGCGTACTGGCGGAAACCATTGCAAACCCTGCGCTGGTAGTGCTTGATATTGAAAAGTTTGCCAAGCTTGCCCATGACCATCAGGTACCTCTCATTGTGGACAATACCTTTGCCACACCCATTAACTGCAATCCGTTCGATTTCGGAGCCGACATTGTCACCCATTCCACGACCAAGTACATGGACGGACATGCCGCAACCGTAGGCGGAGCCATTGTGGATTCCGGCAATTTCGACTGGAGTAAATATCCGGATAAATTCCCCGGACTCTGCAGCCCGGATGAGTCCTACCACGGTATCACTTATACCGAAAAATTCGGCAAAGCCGCTTACATAACAAAGGCAACCTCCCAGCTTATGAGGGACCTCGGTTCCATCCAGGCGCCGTTTAATGCCTTTATCCTGAATTTAGGACTGGAAACATTGCCTCTCCGTATGGAAAGACACTGCAGCAATGCGCAGGCGGTTGCGGAATTTTTGGAGAGCCACGAAAAGGTTGCCTGGGTCAACTATCCCGGCTTAAAGAGCAACAAATACTATGAACTGGCACAGAAATACATGCCGAACGGCACCTGCGGTGTTATCAGCTTCGGCTTAAAGGGCGGCAGAAAAGCAGCAGAAGAGCTGATGGATAAGCTGAAGCTGGCTGCCATCGTGACCCATGTTGCGGATGCCCGGACCTGTGTGCTTCATCCTGCCAGCCATACACACAGACAGATGAACGACGAACAGTTAAAGGAAGCCGGCGTTGCCCCTGATCTGATTCGTCTATCCGTTGGTATCGAAAACGTTTCCGACATTATAGATGACCTTGCACAGGCGTTAGAACAGATTTAACCCTTTGCAAAAAAGGAGTAATATGGCTTTTGTGAAAAACAAGTTCAGCTATGTGCTTTGGGCTTGCTACATAGTCTTGATCGGCTTTGCTTATTTCGGTCTGACGGTTTCGGGACTGCAAAGCCTTTCCATAACCGATAAAAGCGCCCTTATCTGCATATCCTGTCTGCCGCTTTTCTTAGTGGCGGGACTGTTTGCCCTTATCCGGTGGTGTGTGGGACGCTATACGGCGGCAAGGACACCCGTGCAGGCTTCCGCCGCCTTTGAGGCAATCGCTGTGTGTGTGCTTCTGGTGACGGGCGTGGTTATCCGTGCCCTCATGCTGAATGCAGCTGCGGCTTTGGCGGTTTACCGGGATATCTGTTATTTTGAAGGCGCAAAAGTGACCGGACAGGCAATTCCCCTGACGGCGCAGAGTATGGAGTATTTTTATTACATTTTACTGCGGGGCGTATTTTACGTTGTAGGCAATCACTTTACGGCAGGATTCATTCTGCAGATTGTATTGCAGACGATTTCCTCCCTTATATGGTATTTTGCCTTAAAGAAACTGATTGGCAGAATAGGAGCCTTCTTTTTCCTGATTACGGCAACGGTATTTCCTTTCTTTGTAAATGCCGGTCTGCAGTATTCGCCGGAGGTATTGTATGCTCTGTTATACGGCCTGGTGCTGCTTTTAATCGGCTTTTACTATGAAAAAGAGCGGGAGAGCGCTTCCTTAAAATGGCAGAATGCCCTGCTTTTATTTGCATCGGGACTCGGCATCGGTTTTCTGACGTACCTGGATGCCATAGGTCTCTCCCTCATTTCCCTGCTGGTTTTCGTGAAATTCTTAAAGAAAAACAGACCCGACTGGCTGGATGAAAACGGAGAAAAGGAAAGCTTCACCATGCATGTTTTACTGCTTACTTTAGGCTACTTTGCAGGCAAGGGACTGTTTATGATGATTGACGTCTGGCAGAACCATTCTTCCTTGCAGCGGATTATGGGAGCCTGGGGAGAAACCTTCGGGCCGAAGGGCAGTATGTCCTTATACGAACTGAGTACATCCGTAACCGGAAAAGATGTTCTGTGGGTTATCATTGTCCTGTTTTTACTGATGCTGGGTATTCCTTCCTTCTTCCTGAAAAAGGAGTCGGAGAACCAGTTAATCTGGGTGGTGTTTGCGGCGGTTATCGCTCTGTTCTGTTTCTTTAAGGTGGAAACACCCGCCATGGGCTACGGCTATCTTTTGTTCCATGCGCTGGTTGTCCTTTTGGCTGCCGGCATGCAGAATTTATTCTATATGCCGGGTGTGGAGCAGACACCGGCTCCGGTAAAACCGCAGACCCTTGTAAAACCGCAGACCCCTGTAAAACCGCAGGCTCCTGTAAAATCGCAGACCCCTGATAGGGTTTCCGACGGATCTACCGACCGTTACAGACAGCCGGAGAACGGAGAAAAAGAAATCAAATATATTGAAAATCCGCTTCCCCTGCCGAAGAAGCATGAGAAGAAGAGCATGGGATATAAGTTTGAAGTACCGCCCGAAAAAATGAAGTACGACATTCAGGTATCCGATGCGGATGATTTTGATCTGAAATAACATGAAAATTGAAAATCAGGATATCCTAAAAAGGAATTGCTGCGGCAGTTCCTTTTTTCTTATCCTTTTTTATCCAAGGCGCGAAAGCCTGAAAAAGGATTTTGCCGGGACGGATAAGCTGCCGCACGGAAAGGACGGTTTTCATGGAAGAAAACATAAATCAGGATGAACAGATAGAAAAGACCGGTCAGGTCATTTTAAATCACAATGCCCGGGAGGATACGATACACCTGCTTACCATTATCGGGGAAATAGAAGGTCACGACAATTTAAGCAGCTCCGCCAAAACCACCAAGTACGAGCATGTACTGCCGAAGCTTGCCGCTATTGAGGACAGTGAGGAAATAAAGGGCGTACTGGTCTTGTTAAACACCATGGGCGGAGATGTGGAAGCGGGGCTTGCCATTGCGGAAATGGTGGCGTCCCTGTCCAAGCCCACCGTGTCCCTGGTGCTTGGCGGCAGCCATTCCATCGGCATCCCCATAGCCGTCAGTACGGACTATTCCTTTATTGTCCCCACGGGCACCATGGTTATCCATCCGGTAAGAATGACCGGAATGGTCATCGGCGTACCCCAGACCTTTGACTATTTCAAACAGATGCAGGACAGGATTACGGGTTTTGTCAGCAGCCACTGCGAAATTTCAAGGGAAAGACTGGAGCAGCTCATGATGGAAACGAAAATGCTCACCAAGGATGTTGGCACTATTTTAGTGGGCGGGGAAGCCGTAAAGGAGGGCATTATCAACGAAGTGGGCGGCATCCGGGAAGCCCTTAAAAAATTGCATTCCCTGATAGATGCGGATAGAGAAAATGGCGAAAGCAAATAGGCAAAATATTGTATACATGGTGACAAGCCGGATGAAAAATGATATAATACTTACATTGCCCTGATTTGGGGTGATAAGAGTCCTGCGTACAGCACCGGGACTGCAATAGGAGTGTTTTATCATGGCAGCAAAACAGACATCAAAAAAATCGACTACCCGGAGAAAAAGCAGCAGTTCCAAGTCCTCCAGACAACAGGAAAGAGTCTATACGGAGCAGGAAACAGAACTGTTTCATGAGATTTCCCTGATTTTATTCTTTGCGGTAGCAGTGGTTCTTTTTTTATGCAATTTCGGCATACTGGGTCCGGTCGGCAAAGGTATCAGCAGTATTCTGTTCGGACTGTTCGGTCTTCCGGCGTATGCGTTTTCCATTCTTTTGTTTTTGGCAATCGCTTTCTTTTCCGCTAACGGCGGCAGTTCCGCAGCGGTGCGCAAAATTGTGGCGGGAGCCATCCTGTTCTGCATGGCGGGGGTAATCTGCGAACTGATTGCCGGCAATACGGATGCCATGAACCAACCATACAGTATAAAAGCTCTCTACCAGTTTAGCAGTGAAGAACATATGGGCGGCGGTGCCCTGTTCGGCAGCCTTGCCTACCTTTTACTGCATTTTCTGGACACCATCGGCACGGTTCTGGTGGTACTGATTGTGTGCCTGATTTCCGTTATCCTTCTTACGGAGAAATCCTTTGTAAAGGGTGTGAAAAACGGCAGTAAGCGTGTGGTAGAGCTCTCCAGGGAGGATGCCCAGAGACGGAAAGAGCTGATGGAATCCCGCCGGGAAGAAGCGGAAGAAGAGCGCATCCGCAGGGAAGAGGAACGTCACAGAAGAGAGGAAACACGCCGCTTAAAGGCAGAGGAAAAAGAGAACGAAAAAATCCTTCGTATGGATAAAAAAGTGTCCGGCGTCATACTGGATACAGCACTTACGGAGCCGGCGGAGAAAAAGAACCGGGACGATATTCACGAAATTACTTTCAACGAAGAGCCGCATATTTTACCGGCAGAGGAAGCGCCCATGGAACCGGCGCATCCCATTATGCCGGATGCATTTTCCCAGGAGATGCCTGGACAGAAGGTGGCACATGCGGCAAAGACGGCTGCGGCGGCCTCCTTTATCCACCCGGATATATTAGACAACATTCAGGTAGAGGGCATGTTTCGCAGGGACGAAGAGGAAGCCGTTCCCGCATCTACGTTCCATGTAGAGCCCGCCTATAAGGCAGAACCGGAGCCGGCGGAAAGCACACAGTTTTCCCGTCCCAAGGCAGTCGTCCCGGAAAAGAAAACCACGGATACCCCGAGACCGGAAGGTATGCCGCAGAGCAGCGCCACTCCTTCCAATGTCCCGAAGAAATACATGTTCCCTCCTTTGTCCTGTTTACAGAAGGGCAAGGGCGGCGGTGGAGACTCCGCAAGGGAATTAAAAGAAACGGCTGCCAGACTGCAGCAGACGCTACATACATTCGGTGTCAACGTAACGATTACCAACATCAGCCAGGGGCCTTCCGTTACCCGGTACGAGCTGCAGCCCGAGCAGGGGGTTAAGGTCAGCAAAATCGTGGGACTGGCGGATGATATCAAGTTAAATCTTGCCGCAACGGATATCCGTATCGAAGCGCCCATTCCCGGCAAAGCGGCTATCGGTATCGAAGTACCGAACAAAGAAAATACGCCGGTGGCATTGCGTGATTTGTTAGAGTCAAAGGAATTCAAGGAATTCCCCAGCAAGATTGCATTTGCGGTCGGTAAAGACATCGCAGGCAAGGTGGTTGTGGCGGACATCGGCAAGATGCCCCATATGCTGATTGCGGGGGCTACCGGTTCCGGTAAATCCGTCTGCATCAACACACTGATTATGAGTATTCTCTATAAAGCGCACCCAGATGAAGTCAAGCTTATCATGGTGGACCCCAAGGTGGTGGAGTTAAGCGTTTACAACGGCATTCCCCATCTGTTAATCCCGGTTGTAACGGATCCCAAGAAGGCTTCCGCAGCCCTGCACTGGGGAGTTACGGAAATGGAAGACCGTTACAAGAAGTTTGCGGATCTGAATGTGCGTGACCTGAAGGGCTACAACGAAAAGATTACCGCCATGAGGGAAAAGGGAGAAAACGTACCCGCCAATCTGCCCCAGATGATTATTATCGTGGACGAGCTTGCGGATTTGATGATGGTATGTCCCGGCGAAGTGGAAGACTCCATCTGCCGTCTGGCACAGCTCGCCAGAGCAGCGGGTATCCACCTGATTATCGCGACCCAGAGGCCTTCCGTGGATGTCATTACCGGTCTTATCAAAGCCAACATGCCCAGCCGTGTGGCATTCAGCGTAAGCAGCGGCGTAGACTCCCGTACCATCCTTGATATGAACGGTGCGGAAAAGCTTTTAGGAAAGGGCGATATGCTTTTCTACCCGCAGGGTTATTCCAAACCCGCCCGTATCCAGGGTGCGTTTGTATCGGATAAGGAAGTTTCGGATGTAGTGGATTTCCTGAAAAACCAGACACTCGGCAATGTGTACGCCGAGGATATCGAAGAAAAAATCAAAAATATCGGAAGCAGCTCTTCCCAGGGCGGAGCCACGGGGGACGGCAGTGCCGTGGATGAGCTTTTTGCGGATGCGGGAAAGTTTATCATCGACAAGGACAAGGCGTCCATCGGTATGCTGCAGAGGGTATTTAAGATAGGATTTAACCGGGCAGCCCGTATCATGGACCAGCTTCATGACTACGGTGTTGTCGGAGAAGATGAAGGCACCAAACCCCGGAAGGTTCTGATGAGTGAGGAACAATTCGAACAATTACTGGAAGAAATCTAAGGAGAAAAACATGAAAACAGACATCGAAATTGCACAGCAGGCGGAAATGGAACCCATTGTAAAGGTAGCAGAGCGAATCGGCGTATCCGCTGACGATTTGGAACTGTACGGAAAGTATAAAGCAAAGATTTCCGATGAGTACTTAAAAAGCATTGAAGGCAACCCGGACGGAAAACTGATTCTGGTGACCGCCATTAACCCCACTCCCGCAGGAGAAGGAAAAACCACGACTACCGTAGGACTGGGAGAAGCTTTCGGACGTATGAACAAAAAGGCAATTATTGCCTTAAGAGAACCCTCCTTAGGTCCCTGCTTCGGTATCAAGGGCGGCGCGGCAGGCGGCGGCTATGCACAGGTCGTTCCCATGGAGGATCTGAACCTGCACTTTACCGGCGATTTCCATGCCATTACCTCTGCCAATAACTTACTGGCAGCTTTGCTTGATAACCATATCCAGCAGGGCAATGCCCTCCGTATTGACACCAGACAGATTGTATGGAAGAGATGTCTGGACATGAACGACAGAGTACTGCGTAACGTAGTGGTAGGTCTTGGAAGCAAGGCGGACGGCTTTGTGAGAGAAGACCATTTTGTCATTACTGTAGCAACGGAAATTATGGCTGTTTTGTGTCTTGCCAGTGATATGAACGACTTAAAGGAACGCTTATCCCGTATGGTGGTTGCGTACAATCTGGACGGCGAACCCGTTACGGCGGGACAGCTTCAGGCAGTGGGGTCTATGGCGGCGCTCTTAAAGGATGCCTTAAAACCCAACATGATTCAGACCCTGGAGCATACTCCGGCGCTGGTGCACGGCGGACCCTTTGCCAACATTGCACACGGCTGCAACTCCGTAAGAGCCACCAAGGCAGCCTTAAAAATGGCGGATTATGTGATTACGGAAGCCGGCTTCGGCGCAGACCTCGGCGCTGAGAAATTCTTTGACATCAAGTGCCGTGCGGCAGGTTTAAAGCCGGATGCGGTGGTACTGGTGGCAACTATCCGCGCCTTAAAATACAACGGCGGCGTGGCAAAGGCAGATTTATCGGCAGAAAACGTAGATGCCTTGAAGAAGGGCATTGTAAACTTAGAGAAGCATATTGAAAACCTGAAATTATACGGTGTACCCGTAGTGGTAACCTTAAACTCCTTTATTACCGATACGGAAGCGGAAATTTCCTATGTCAAGAATTTCTGCGAGGAGAGAGGCGCAGAATTTGCTCTTTCCGAAGTATGGGAAAAGGGCGGCGAAGGCGGCATGGCTTTAGCCGAAAAGGTGCTTAAGACTCTTTCTGAAAAAGAAAGCCGCTTTAAGCCGTTATATGGGGATGACCTTTCCCTGACCGAAAAGATTGAAACCGTAGCAAAGAAGATTTACGGTGCGGGAAGCGTCACTGTTTCTGCTGCGGCAAAGAAGCAGCTTGAAAAGATTGAAGCCATGGGATTCGGCAATCTGCCGGTATGTATGGCAAAGAACCAGTATTCGTTATCCGATGATCCCACAAAGCTGGGACGTCCGGAAGGCTTTGACCTGACAGTCAGGGAAGCCTATGTATCCGCAGGCGCCGGATTTGTAGTTGTGCTGACCGGTACGGTCATGACCATGCCCGGCCTCTCAAAGAACCCTGCGGCATACAATATCGATGTGGATGAAAACGGTAAAATAGTCGGATTATTCTAAGCACTCCGGTCGCACAGACCTGCGGAAAGGAAACCTATGGCACAGATTATAGACGGAAAAAAGATATCCCAGCAAATAAAAGATGAAGTAAAAGAAGAAGTAAGCAGACTGAAGGAAGAGGGCGTGGAAGTGACCCTGGCGGTCATTCAGGTGGGTTCCGACCCGGCTTCCAGTGTCTATGTAGGAAACAAAAAGAAAGCATGCGAATACACCGGTATCCGCTCCCTTGCCTACGAACTTCCGGAAGAAACCACGGAAGAGGAACTGCTTTCCCTGATTGATGAACTGAACAACCGGGGGGACGTAAACGGCATATTAGTGCAGCTTCCCCTGCCTGCCCATATCAAGGAAGGCGATATTATCCGTGCCATTTCCCCCAAAAAGGATGTGGACGGCTTCCATCCCGAAAATGTGGGTGCACTCTGTACCGGAGAAAAGGGCTTTGTTTCCTGCACACCGGCAGGCATTATTGAACTTTTGAAGAGAAGCGGCGTTTCCATAGAAGGAAAGAACTGTGTTGTAATCGGACGAAGCAATATTGTCGGAAAACCCATGGCATTGCTTTTGCTGCGGGAAAACGGTACCGTTACCGTTGCCCATTCCCGGACGCAGAATTTGAAAGAGATTACAAAAAGAGCGGATATTTTAGTCGCAGCTGTAGGAAAACCTAAAATGATTACGGCAGACTATGTGAAAGAAGGAGCCGTTGTCATTGATGTGGGCATTCACCGCATGGAAAACAAAAAGCTTTGCGGTGACGTGGACTTTGAAGCGGTGGAGCCTCTTTGCAGCGCCATCACCCCGGTACCCGGCGGCGTAGGTCCCATGACCATAGCCATGCTGATGCATAACTGTGTGGAGTCCCTGAAATTACAGGAAAATTAACCAAGAGGAAACCGTATGAAGTGTCATAAATGTGGAGCAGAACTGCCGGAAGGCAGGCTTTACTGTGAAAAATGCGGTGAGGAAGTACATATTGTTCCCGATTTTGAACCTGAAATCGAGAACAGCATGCAGGAATCCCTCACAGCCATAGCGGAGCATGCGGAATTCGGACCGGAGACCGAACAGGAAAAGAAACATCAAAGACTGTTTCGAATTGTCAGTATTGCGGCAGGAGTTCTCATTGTATTTTTAGTTCTTTTACTGTGTTGTTTCCATTTCCGTTCCAGGTCTTTGACTTACCAGTTAAAGCGTGCACAGGCATGTTACCAGAACGGAAAGCTGCCGGAGGCGGCGGAGCATTACAAAGCTGCCATTGCCATGGATGAAACAGACATTTCCTTGCAGCATGCACTGGCGGATATCTATCTGGCGCTGGGGGAAGAAGAGTCCTATCTGGAGATTCTGAACCGTATCCGGAAATCCGTGTATGCGTCCCCGGACGAAGTGATTTCCGCTTACAAAAAGCTGGTGGCATATTATAAAGAAAAAGAAGATTACAGTACCATCAACACCCTTGTTACTTCATCCGACAATGACGAGGTGAAAAATCTGTTCCGCAACTACATGGCGCAGCCGCCGGAGTTTTCTTATAAAGGCGGCAATTACGCCCAGGTAATCCCCTTAAAGCTTACCTCCGGCACACAGGGAACCATTTATTATACCTTAGACGGTATGATGCCTAACGAAAACAGTGAGGTTTACACCACACCGATTTTTTTAGACACCGGCAACTATACGGTAACCGCCATATTTGTGAACGAATACGGCATCAAAAGCGATGTGGTTTCCCAGAATTTCGATATTGATGTAATAAAGCCTCCGGCACCGGAAGTATCGGTGTACAGCGGCGAATATACCGCACCTGTCATGATAGAGGTTGCAGAATCCATGGAAGGAATGGTATATTATACTACGGACGGAACAGAACCGACCTTACAGTCCCTAATTTACACGGGCCCTATTCCCATGCCTCTCGGCAAAAGCGTCTTTCATTTTGCCATTGCCACGGAAGACGGCGTGTTCGGGGAAAGTACGGTCCGGGAATATACATTGACCCTGCCTACGGAGTTTACCCCGGAGGATGCGCTTTCCGGTTTATACAGTCAATTTACGGAAAACGGAAAAACGGTGGAAGCAGACGGCAGTATTCTGTCTCCCGATTTAAACGGCAGATACCTGTATACGTTCCAATACGCACTGTCCATTCCCGATGAAGGTGACTTCTATGTGATTGCGGAAGTTTTTGAAGACTCTGCGGGAATGCAGACGAAAACCGGCACCGTTTTTGCGGTGGATATTTATACCGGTGAGTATTACAAACTGTCAAGAGGTGCACTGGATAATTATATCCTGGAGCCTTACTGATAAAATCTAAGAGTAAAAGAGGTGCGAGATGTTTAAGATTTTAAAAGCCAAAGAACTGACAACCAACATTTACCTGATGGAAGTGGAGGCGAAGCGAATTGCGAAAAACTGTCTCCCCGGGCAATTTATCATAGCTCGTAAAGATGCGGACAGTGAGCGTATTCCCCTGACCATCTGCGATTACGACAGGGAAAACGGTACCATTACCATCGTATTCCAGATTGTAGGTGCATCCACCATGATGATGTCCTCCTTAAAGGAAGGAGATTATTTCCATGATTTCGTAGGCCCCTTGGGCTGTCCTTCCGAGTTTACCAAGGAAGATCTGGACAGCTTAAAGCAGAAGAAAATTCTCTTCGTAGCCGGCGGTGTAGGTACCGCTCCCGTATATCCCCAGGTAAAATGGCTGCATGAGAACGGCATTGCGGCTGACGTTATCGTAGGCGCCAAGAATAAAGATCTGCTTATTTTAGAGGAGCAGATGAAGGCGGTTGCCGGAAATCTTTATGTGACCACGGATGACGGTTCTTACGGCAGAAGCGGTATGGTTACCCAGGTTATCAAAGATTTATATGCCGAAGGCAAGAAGTACGATGTCTGCGTTGCCATCGGTCCCATGATTATGATGAAATTCGTATGCTTACAGACAAAGGAATTAGGACTTCCCACCATTGTCAGCTTAAACCCTATTATGGTAGACGGAACCGGTATGTGCGGCGCCTGCCGTGTAAGCGTAGGTGGCAAGACCAAATTTGCCTGCGTGGACGGACCGGAATTTGACGGACACGAAGTGGACTTCAACGAAGCCATGTTACGTCAGCAGATTTACAAAACGGAAGAAGGCCGTGCATTCCTGAAAGCAAAAGAGGGTGAAACCCATCACGGCGGATGCGGCAACTGCCAGTAATGATACTCGGAGGAAAGAAAATGGACGTTTTAAAGAAAGTTCCCGTAAGAGAGCAGGATGCAAAGAAGCGTGCTGCCAATTTTGAAGAAGTATGTCTCGGCTACAATAAAGAAGAAGCCATGGAAGAAGCAAACCGTTGCATCGGTTGTAAGAATGCACAGTGTATCAAGGGATGCCCCGTATCCATCAACATCCCCGAATTTATCAGTCATGTAAAGCAGGGCGATATCGAGGGCGCTTATCAGGTAATCAGCGAATCCTCCGCACTTCCCGCTGTATGCGGACGTGTCTGCCCGCAGGAAAGCCAGTGTGAAGGCAAATGTATCCGCGGTATCAAGGGCGAAGCCATTTCCATCGGTAAGCTGGAGCGTTTCGTAGCGGACTGGGCAAGAGAAAACGAAATCAAACCCGAAGGCGCCAAGGAAAAGAACGGCAAGAAGGTAGCCGTAATCGGTTCCGGCCCGGCAGGTTTAACCTGTGCCGGAGATCTGGCAAAGATGGGTTATGATGTAACGATTTTTGAAGCCCTGCACGAAGCAGGCGGCGTTTTGGTTTACGGTATTCCCGAATTCCGTCTTCCCAAACAGGCAGTCGTTGCCAAGGAAATCGAAAATGTACGTTCCCTCGGCGTTAAGATTGAAACCAACGTGGTAGTCGGCAAATCCGTTACCATTGATGAACTTATTCAGGACGAAGGCTTTGAAGCCGTATTCATCGGTTCCGGCGCCGGACTTCCCAAGTTCATGGGTATTCCCGGTGAAAATGCCAACGGTGTATTCTCCGCAAACGAATACCTTACCAGAAGCAATCTGATGAAGGCTTTCGATGAAAATTCCGATACCCCCATTATGCGCGGCAAGAAGGTAGCGGTAGTCGGCGGCGGCAACGTTGCCATGGACGCAGCCAGAACCGCTTTAAGACTGGGTGCAGAGGTACATATCGTATACAGAAGAAGCGAAGAAGAGCTTCCTGCCCGTGTGGAAGAAGTTCATCACGCTAAAGAGGAAGGTATCATCTTTGACCTTCTCACCAACCCCATTGCCATCGTAGAGGATGAAAAGGGCTGGGTAACCGGTATGAAGTGCATTAAGATGGAATTAGGCGAGCCCGATGAGTCCGGCAGAAGACGTCCGGTAGAAGTAGCCGGTTCCGAATTTGTCATGGATGTGGATACCGTAATCATGTCCCTCGGAACTTCTCCCAATCCTCTGATTTCTTCTACAACGGAAGGACTGGAAGTGAATAAGTGGAAATGTATCGTAGCTGCCGAAGAAAACGGACAGACCTCCAAAGAGGGCGTTTACGCAGGCGGCGATGCGGTAACCGGTGCAGCAACGGTTATTCTTGCCATGGGTGCAGGTAAAGCCGGTGCAAAGGGTATCGACGAATACTTAAGAAACAAATAATCCTTTCACGGAGGTGTAAAAATGCCCTGGTGTCCGAAATGTAAAAACGAATACAAAGAAGGTATCAAAATCTGTGCAGACTGCGGTTGTGAATTAGTTTCCGAGGAAAAAGAGGAAAAGCCCCTTACCTTCGGAGACGAAACCGACATGGAAGCACTGGCGGATTTTCTAAAGTTTCACAAGGTGGAAGGCGTGCGTATCGCCAAGGATGAACAGGACGATACCTATGAGCTTTATGTGGCGGAAAAGGAACTGCAGAAGGCAGGAAAACTGAAGGCTCTCTTTGTAGAGGAAATGACTAAGAAGATGAAGGAAGAGCAGGAGGAAGAAGAGTCCCCCATCAAGCCTTCCGCCCTTTACGAGGACAATGCCGCAAAAGCGGAGGAGAATAAGAGCAGCGCCTATACCTTGCTCGGTGTGGGCATTCTGGGACTTGTTGTTGTGGTTCTTGGCATGCTCGGCGTGCTTCCCATACGGCTCAGCGGCCTTTCCATGTATATGGTTTACGGCATTATGAGCGTGCTGTTTTTACTGTTCATCATTATGGGGCTCATTTCCATGAAGTCCTATCATGTGTTTGCCGGAAAAGCGGCTTCCGAAAACACCTTGCGTGAGTCCGTGGAAAAATGGTGTCTGGAAACCCTTAAAGGCGAGGAACTGGACAGGGAGCTGTTTGCCCCGGAAGAAGAGCTTTCCGAAGAGGAAAAGTACTTCAAGCGGAGCGCTCTTTTGAAGGAGAAGATTTCCAATCAGTTCATGAACCTGGATGACAGTTTCTTGGACAATCTGGCTGACGACCTTTACGGTGACATTTTTACAAAATAAATACAGTGAAATGAAATGCGCTTTCCTGTGCTGAACTTTATATGCTTAACACGGAAGGCGCATTTTAGTTTAATACTTACAGGGGATGGCTTAAGAATGTATCTTTTTTATTTGACATTGAAAACCGGAAACTGCATGATTGCTCTTGGAATATTCGTATATTCCATTGCATTGGCTGTCATATGCCCTGCTCTTAGACGAAGAGAAAAGTATCTTGTACTCCGTATTCTTTGCTTTCTGCCTGCTATAGCTGCATTCGTACACTGGGGAATTTATGGAAATCTGTTCATTAATCATTTTAATCTTTTTTATCTGGAGACATTTATTCCCGTACTGTTTATTTTTAACATCAAATCAGTATTCATCCGCATAATCAGATCGGTTATGGTTTGTCTGTCCTCAGCAGTGTTATGCTTTGTTTTTATCCTTAATTCCATCTCGGCGCCAATGGTACACAATTATACCCGATACAGTTATACAGAGAGCTTTAAAAAAATGCTGAAGACGATGGAACAGGAATACTGTCTTAACTCATGGAAAGAAATCGACTATGACGAACTGCTTGAGACATACCTGCCGAGAGTTGAGGAAGCTGAAAGAAACAGGGATGAAGCAGCTTATTCAGCAATCATTACGGAGGTTACATATTATTTCTATGATTCGCATGTCGGACCATATCTTACAGATGACACAAGATTCGCTACGTGTGAGTACCTTTCCGGAAACGATTATGGTCTGTCCATGATCCGCATTGACGACGGCAGTGTAATCGCTGTTTTGGTAGAACCCGGATGTGAGGCGGACACGAAAGGTATTCACAATGGAACAACGATAATTTCATGGGACAACCGGGACATTAATGAAGCAGTCGAGGATGTAGAATGTATCTATCCCGGATTATCATTTCCGGTAGAGGAAAATGAAGATATCTTCCGACCTATTTTCCTTGCCGGAAAGGGTGGGGAGAGCGTTTCCATTACATTCCTTGATGATAACGGAAACGAACGGAGTATTTTGGTTCAGAAAACAGGTAATTATGAGGATAGATTATCGGTAGCTATAAATTGCTTATTGCATGACGGTGATGATTACCAAAACTTTTATTCCTGTATGCTTGATGACAGGTGTGGGTATCTTCAAATAACAAGCGAATGCTATGATGCGTTGGGGGATAATATTTCTGCAATTAAAAAGGGCTATTATCCAGAACTTACAAAATACTATGCAGATTTAATTGAGAATTTAGAGAACAAGGGCATGCAATGTCTAATAATAGATATTCGCAATAACGGAGGCGGTTACGATTCCGTAGCAGGTGCGCTTACTTCACTTTTCACTGATAAAAAGTCTCATATGGTTTCATTTGGATATGAGGATGCACAGGGATACCATATTGCGGAGAGCCAATATATATTTCCGGATGGAAGATATGCTGATATTCCGGTTGTCGTGCTTGTCAATTCCAATTGTATGAGTGCGGGCGACGGAATGGCGAAATTCCTCGGAGACTGTCCGAATGTGACTTTGATGGGGATTACTGCGAGCAGTGGTGTCAATCAGAATAATGGAGGGTATATTTATCTTACAGATAATATCTGTGTGACATATCCGGTGTTTTTGAGCCTTTCTGAGGATGGGGAGCCTTTCATTGACACGGATCATACCCGGGAAAATAAAATCCCTCTTGATGTTGCAATTCCGATAACCGGTGAAAATGCAAAGACAATTTTCTCTATTGATAATTATGATAGAGAAGCCATGGAAAAAGGTAAAATTGTGTTTAAAAGAGATGTTGAGTTGGAATACGCAGTTAGGTATTTGCTGAACCGATAATAGAGTTTTTCCCCACACATTGAGACAAAATTACAGAGCTTTAATTAGTGTACCGCAATAGAGCGTTTGGACAGATGGGCAAGGAGTATGAGGACGAAAAGATGAGTAGTCTTATTTTTCAAAGTTCATATATTGTCATTATACCATCATACTATAAGACGGACATTCATAAACATCCGTTTCTGCATTTGTTTGCAGGGAAAAAGGGCTGCAGAATTATAGTGGGTAAAGAAAATATACAGGGAAATATTATTCTGCTTGATTCAAAAGTCAGGCATGCAATTGAAGTAGGAAACAATTGTAATTTTTTTCTGCTGATTGATCCCACAAGCATTATTGCGGAACAGATTCGGGAGCAATATATAAAAGGTGGTTCCTACTGCAATGTTTCGGATGATATTGCAGAGATATCAGAAGATATTCATAATTTTCCGGAGAATGAAATTATACGCATTGTTGAAAATTTGTTTCTTACTATGGGTATTTCAACAGGAAAAAACAGTGCACGAGATGAAAGGATTAAACTGATAATCGACAAAGTTATTTCTGGGGAATGGTTAAGTTACAGTGTTAAGCAGATTGCGGAGAAAGTTTTCCTTTCTGAAAGCAGGTTGACGCATTTATTCAAGGAAGAAGCCGGCATTGCGCTAAAAAGTTATATTTTGATGCGCAGAATGGAAAATGCATACAGATTGATAAGCATGGGTGGTAAAATTACCTGGGCAGCGCAGGAAAGCGGTTTCTCAAGTTCGGCACATCTTGCATACACTTGTAAGAAATTAACGGGTGTTTCTATTACGGATGTATTAAAATAAACAGAAAAACAGCAGATTTTTGAAAGTAAAAAGTTTTCTCTTCGGTTATAGTGGCTATTGTAATTATAAGGAGGAGAAAATTGCTATGAAGTTTATGTATTTTTTTGATGATAAAATAAAGCGCCATATTATGAAGGGGAAAAAATATTGCAATCCGGCAGAAACAGGAAATTACGAATGCGGAATAAGCTGTATCAGGCAAGGGGATGTTAATCTTTGGTTTTATACCAAAAATGGCGTGACAATAGCTGTTGATTCGGGACATTTGAATTATCGGGGTGTTGAAAATTCTTTTCAACAAATAGGTATTAATCCTGAAGAAATTAAACATGTTTTTATTACTCATGCCGATGTGGATCATTGTGGTGGAATTGATACAAGCGGAACAAATATATACCCGAATGCACAAGTGTACCTGGGGAAAGCGGAAAGCGCATACTTGACTGGAAGCATCCATCGTATGACAAAATTGGGGGTGAAAATTAAAAATTGTGTCAGAATTAAAGAAGGATATTATGCCATAGATAATAATGAAAAGTTTGATATCGGAGGCATTAAGATACAATCTATTCCTACACCCGGACATACTCTGGGGCATACCTGTTATATTGTTGATGATAAGATTTTGTTTACCGGAGATTGTCTTGCAATAAATGAAAAAGGTGGATATAGTTTTTTTGATTTTTTTACCCAATATCCGGACATGAACAAAAAGTCTCTGGTGAAATTGAAGGCATTGATTGATAATTCCCAACACATTCAATTGGAATATGTCTGTACAGGGCATAGTGGTATCAGAAAATATTCTGACGTTATATTTGCACACATTGATGAATCAGCGCAATTTAGTAAAAGAAAGCCATTTGATGATAAAGCACCTTATGATGCTTTCGTCCGGTAATTATGAAAAGATTGGAGACCATTATGAAAAGCAAAAAGTTGATAGGTATTATTCTGGCTGTATTGTTTTTATTATTGCTTTACTACACATCACCTCTGATAAATAACAACTTTGATGGTGCTTTGGGATATATGATGAAAAGCGTTCAAAGAATACTATTTTTCGCTGTCGAGCTTATTATATTTGTAAAATTGTTTAAGAAAGACAGTATGAGAAGTATTGTCAATATGAACTGCTTTAAGGATGCTGTTCCTGCTTGCTCTGCTATGTTTATTTATGTGGTGTTTGATGTCATTACATATGTGGTGATAGGGGCAAAGAGTTGGTTAAATACAACCATGCCTATAGTTGTGTCCTGCCTTATTTTTATGCAACTTGCGACAGGATTATGGGAAGAACTTACATTTAGAGCATTTGTTTGCGAAGGGTATTATCAAGGAGCAAATGCCACGTTTAAGAGAAGGCTTTTATATGCGGGCATAAGCATGGTGATATTTGGTATAGCACATGCTGTTGAATGTGATTCTTTGGAACAAGCTATATACAGATTTATTATGACAGGAGTATGGGGATTTGCATTTGCATCTGTGTATTTATATACACATAACATACTTGTAGCCGCCTTTATCCATTTCTTTACAGACATATTTTTAAACATACATATATTTATATCTGATTGGAATGATTCGCCACTTTTTATAATTCTTGATAATTATGTGCAGTGGGTGATGTTGGCTATTATTCTGATAGTGGCGATTGTATTTCTTTATAGGAAACCGGTTAGAAAGTAAAATACTTTAAAAACCAATCGACAACTTTCAATTTGGGGAGGTACAAGAATGATAAATTTAGTGGCACTTCCGTGTCTCTGTGTAGATGTTTTTGACGGAACAGATGAATTGCGTGCAGGTGGTGAAGCCCTTAATTTTGCAGTTCATGCATCAAAATTTGAGGAGTTTAATGTATCAATATTGGGTGCAGTTGGACAGGATTCCTACGCAAAATTTATTATGGATTCTATTTCTGATAAGAGAATAGATGTAAGCCATGTAAGAGTTGAAAAGGATAAAGTAACTGCAAATAATCGTACATATCTTACGGCTGACGGTGACAGATATTACAAAGATGATTCATGGACGGGTGATATTGTTGATAAAATGATATTGAATCAAGACGAATTGGACTTTATAAAAAAATCAGAGGTTGTATTTATACATTTCTGGGCAGGCTGTTTTGGACAAATTATAGATTTAAAAAAGAATAATAACTTCAGATTGGCTGTGGATTTTGTAGAATATCGTAATTTTAAGGAGATGGAAAAATATGCACCATATATAGATTATTTCCTGATTAGTGGAGAAGAATCAATTCTCCCGATATTTGAAGCATTTTCCAAGAAGTATAAAGGACTATTTAATGCATCTTTAGCTGATAAAGGAAGTGTTACATATTATAATGGTGAAAAGTATTTTGTCCCGGCTGATGAAGCTTTAGAAATAGTTGATACTACTGGTTGCGGAGATAGCTACCATGCAGGCTTTGTGTGTTCTCATATGTTAATTGGGGATATTTACGAGGCTATGAGAGTTGGTACAGAATTTGCTACAGAGACGTTGTCCCATTATGGTGGCTTTTAATTCGATTTGTAAGGAGAAACAATATGATAGGGTTTATTATATGGTCACTTTTCGGAGTGTTTATAATTGGATTAGGAATAAAAGATATGTTTTCTAAGAAGCCGGTTGGATTCTGGGCTAATACCGAAACAATAAAAGTAAAAGAAGTGAAAGGTTACAATCGCGCGACCGGACGATTGTTTATAATCTATGGAATCGTTTTTATTATATTAGGCATTCCACTGTTAGAAGGTCAAAATACTCCATACATTCTGTTGTCGGTTATTGGTGTGATGGTGGAAACGATTGCAATTATGGCTGTTTATAGTTTAGGTATCGTTAAAAAATATGAAGAAAAGTAAATAACTTCCAGTTTGTAAAATCAAGAAAATCGAAATTGACCGAGCTCTTTGAGCGAGGGATACTTCTTGTCCGAAGGGCAAGAAGGTGAGTGTGAAAAGGATTAGAACAAGCGGAATTTGACGAGGAGAAAATTATGGGAAAGAAAAAAGAATGGATTAGTATGATCGTAGGATTTTTGGGTGCTATGCTGGGACTGTATGGTGTCGTAGCATTTAATCAATTTGTACTCATGTCTTTACCATTGGGGATGAGAATGGTATGTATGCCCTTGGTTTACTGGTTAATTGCACTGATTCCTATAATTGCAATGATTGTTAATAAAGATAAATTCGTAGATTATAGCTTTTGTAAAAGCAAAATAGGTTTACAAATTTTTGTGGGGGTTCTCGTAGGTATTGCTATGTCATTTATATTAACACTAATACCACATCTAGCTGGTTTTGGTGAATTTGTCGATAGTGGAAAAAGATATAAATACTTATGGCAATTTATTTATGAATTTTTTTATTGTATATTTGCAATTGCCTTTGTTGAAGAATTTGTATTTCGGGGATTTCTTTATGAAAAAATCAAACGAATCGGTCAAAAGGATATGATAGCCATTATTGGTTCATCAGTTCTCTTCGGTATATTTCATTTATTCAGCGGCAATATTGTTCAAATGTTCATGACAGCTTGTATAGGAGTATTTTTTTGCTTTTGTAGATTAAAGGTTAAAAATTGCTCTACTTTATCCTTGATAATCGGACATGGAATATATGATGCTTTAATTACCGTTTGGGCATCTACTTTACTATAATAATGGAGAGGAAAATTTGAATTTACGGAGGCAATATACAATGAAAAAAGCATTACTTGTAATTGATATGCAGAATGACTATTTATATGAAAAACGAAAAGCAAAATTTTCGTATGATACAGAAAACCTTGTAAATAGTGTTAATTCACTGATAGAAAAGTATCACGGAGAAAATTCGGACGTTATATATATACGCCATATTATTCAGAATCTTCCTACGAACCGACTGCTATTTGGCTATTCTATAGCAGGAACCGAAGGTGCGGAAATATACTCTGGTATCAAAATTGTATCGGAACATTGCTATGACAAATTATTAGGAGATGCTCTTACAAACAAAAAACTTCTGAGTATGATAAAAGAGAAAAAATATGATGTATTGCATTTGTGTGGTTTAGATGAATGCGGATGTGTAACATCAACTGCTCTTGGTGCTGCCAAAAGAGGTATTAAGGCTGAAATTATTCAGAACGGTACAGCAACGGTGTTTGATGAAAAGAAAGTTGCAAATGCTCACGGCAAATTGAAAAAAGCAGATGTTAAATTTATATAAGTGCTGATACTTATATTAACAAATTCCAGTTTGTATGAGAACTGAACAAACTTGCAAAGTAAATCATAAGGCCAACACAAAGGAGAATGTAGATGGGGTTATTGGATAAGTTGAAAAAAGAAAAGGAATCGTCGGAAGAAAAACAGCATCAGGAGCAGCAGTTTCAGCAGGATTTGTCACAAAAGACTGATTCCTCAATACGCCCAGGCGGCGTGTTCATGATACAGCTTCTGATGAAAGAGAAATACGAGATGCCTTCCAATGAGAGGTTTATAGAGATATTGTCGAAGCATCTGGGAAAAGTGGAGCAGTATGGTAGTCGCAAGGTGGGTGTGAAATTTGCCGCCCATGATTACATCTCTGAGATGGAGGATGCCAGCCTTCCGGTAATATTGATGATTTCTGACTGTGAGGAATTTGTGCGGGATTCCATTGATGCTTTCAGACGCAGCCAGATGTGGGATTGTATGAGTGACCGTGACCGTATTCTCTCTGAGTGCAAATATCAGATTTTTGCTAATGATATGTTGGGAGGCGGGCTGCCTGCAAAAAAACGTGCAAATATGCTTATGGATTATCTGGAGGCACTGGTGGAATTATATCCTCAGTGTGAGGCGGTTTACAACCTTAACTCAGGAAAGCTGATCCTGGCTGATGATATCCGGAAAAATGAAATACCCGGCGTTGATCGTTTTATCAAGCACGCAGTAAACGTCCGCTTTTTTAATGTTCTGGGTACGGAGGACAGTGTAGTGGACACCCTTGGTCTGAGCCTTTTGTATATAGAAGATTTGCAGTATCACTTCCGTGACATGGATCCAAACTGGGTAATAAATCACGCCTACAATTTGGCATCCTATTTGCTGAACAATGAAAAGCCTATGACGGATGGGGATACCATCGACGGCATTCGGAACGGAATGATCGTGCAGGACATCCAGTGGAAGTGTCAGTATGAGGACGCACTGATTCAACCGGCGAGGATAGTTATGGATGTTTGCATGGGTGAGTACGCAGCCGGAAACCGCAAGTGATAGAGAGATAACTTTCAGTTTGTAGAATCAAGAAAATCGGTATTTGTCGAACGCATGAAAATTTGAAGTTTACAGCGAGGTAAAAGTTTATGAATAACTATAATGAAGTGAAAAAATCATTTGGTACACAAGCAGAGAAATTTGCTTCATATCATATGTCTAAGGCAGAATATACCGATTATTTGATTCGTAGTATTCAGGCAAAGGGCAATGAACATGCATTGGAGGTTGCTGCTGGAACCTGTATATGTGGAAGAGCAGTGGCTCCTTATGTTAAGGACATTACTTGTTTGGATTTGACAGAAGCAATGTTGGAGCAGGGAAAAAAACTGGCAAAGCAAGAAGGTATTCAGAACATATCATTTGTATCGGGGAATGCGGAATGCTTACCTTTTGAAGATGAAACATTTGACCTTGTGATTACAAGACTTTCATTGCACCATTTTGTTGAGCCTGAAAAGCCTTTTCGGGAGATGCAACGAGTTTTGAAAAAAGGTGGAAAACTTGTTATTTGGGATATGGTAGCGACTACAGAAGAATTGCGTGAAACTAATGACGCTATTGAAACGATGCGTGATAACTCACATACAAGAATACTTAGCAGAGAAGAATTTGAAGCATTGTTTGAGGATGCTTTTGAGCTTCAGCTTGAAGAAACAACACTTGTTCCTGTAAATCTACAAAGTTGGATGGATTTGACAAGTACACCAGAGGATATTCAAAAAGATATTATTGATAAAATGGAATACGATTTGAATGGTGGAGATAAAACAGGTTTTAATCCCTATATCAAGGAGGGACAAATATGCTTTGACCATAGGTGGTTATTGCTGATTGGAAAAAAGGAAAACTAATCCCCATTTATCAAGAAAAAGAAACTTTCCAGTTTATAGAGTTAAAAAATATAAGTTAAGGAGGCATGTATTATGAAAAAAGTAATCTATCTGCTTGTATTATGTATGGTGCTGGGAATGGCTGGATGTGGAACGAATCAAGAAAATAAAGAACCTGTGTCTGGAAATGTGTCCGTAGAAACAGAAAATAAAGAAAATGATGATGTAGTACAAAATGAGCAAATAGCAGATACTGGCTCATATCCTCCATGTGTTATGGTTGATGGTGTTATATATAAAGACACAGGATATGTAGCGTCAATGCCTGGTTGTGGAACAATGGATGGAGAAATTGTGTCAACAGTGGAAGGGACAGAGTTACCATCTGAAAATAATCAATCAAATTTCGGAAGCGGATATCATTATCAAAGGAGTTCTGAAGGTCAGCTCATAGTAGTCATTGATGACGAACGTATCATATTTAGAGATATTGAAAAAGATGATACGTCTATTCCAATAGAGGTTATCAATTTTAATGCAAAAGTAAAAGAAATTACCGATGATGGAGAACTTCTTGTAACGCATGTGAGTACAGCTGAAGGCTTTTGTCAGATGAATGATGGAGAGTATTATGTATCGGCAGAAAATTTAGCGGAAGATGTTCAGGTGGGAGATATCGTTACAATATGGTTTAATGGAATGATTCAAGAAACATACCCTGCTCAATTGGGGGTAGTTTATAGAATCATTAAAACACAATAATTAGTCAAATTCAAGTTTGTAGAATCAAGAAAATCGGAATTTGTGGAGAATACTGGCTTATGAAAATACATATTATTGGTTGCAGTGGTTCTGGAAAAACCTATTTAGCAAATGCACTTTCAAAAAAGTATAATATTTCCCATTTCGACTTAGATGATATTCAATGGGATAATAACGCCAAAGAATATGGCAAAAAGAGAACGCTTGATGAACGAAAAGCGTTATTACAAGAAATATTATATAATAATGATGAGTGGATAATTGAGGGGGTATATTATGCCTGGGTACAGCAAAGTTTTGATGAAGCTGATAAAATATATGTTTTAGATATGCCTGGTTATTTATATAAAAGTAGAATTATTATGCGCTCTATAAAAAGAAAATTGGGAATACAAAAAGGAAAAAGAGAAACTTTGAAATCGGTCTATAACCTTTTGAAATGGACTGAAACTTTTCAGAATAAAAATCTGAAAGAAATAAGAAGTATTTTAGATAGATATGACAATAAAGTTATATGGTTATCAAGTAAAAAGGATGTAGAAGAAATAATAAAGGCAGCAGGTTAGCACAGAGCAGATATCCACAGGACATTTTGCCGAGGGAGCAGGAAGCTGGAATTTGAAAGGAAAAGGTTATGAGAATCGGATTGGCACCTTACGAATGCAGAATAAATGACATCGAATTTAATCTTTCTCAGATAGAAAAAGCGTTAAAGGAATCTGGCAATGCAGATTTGGTGTGTTTTGGGGAAGCCTTTCTACAGGGATTTGGTGCAGTTACATCTGAGTATGAAGAGGACATTCAAATGGCTGTGGAGCAGGATTCGCTGACTATGAATCGAATCAAAGATTTATCCGTTAAATATCAAAAGGCAGTCATGACAGGATACATTGAAAAAGAGAATGCTGATATTTATTCCTCATGTGCATTGGTGGAAGACGGAAAGATTGTTTATAATTATCGAAGAATCAGTAAGAACTGGAAAGATTATGAGATAACGAATGAACATTATAAAGAGGGGAAAATAAGCAGCCCATTTCAGTTTCACGGAATAGAAATGAATGTCGCTTTATGTGGAGATTTGTGGATATTTCAGGAATCCTTTAAAAGCAAGGGGGTATTTTTATGGCCGGTTTACGTAAATTTTGATTTGGATGAAGCCGAGGCAGGTGAGTATGCAAAACAGGCACAGATTGCATGCGAAAAAACATTACTGGTAAATCCAATTTCAAAAGACCCTTTAAGCAGGGGCGGCGCATTTTATTTTGAGAAAGGCGAAATCAGGAAAAAGGCAGCACTTGATAAAGAAGAAGTTCTGATAATTGAAGTTTAGAAATACAAATTAGCAGCGGCAGAGACCATAAAGCTGATAAACGAACACTAAGGAGTCGTAAGGCAGATGAAACACAGCGGCCAAGCACCGATAGGCGAAGGAGAATACATTCGGGAAAAATTAGAAGAGACGATGACGCAGGAGATTGACAAGGCACTCATTCTTGTCATTGCACCTTCCGGTTATGGAAAATCGACTTTTGTAAGACAATATTTTTCAAAGAGAGAAGAACTGCCCTGTATCTGGTTTCCGATGCAGAGGGAGGAGCGGGACGAAAACTGGCTCTGGCGTCGTCTGTGCAATAAGGCACATGAATACAGCACAGAGATTTATGAGCGTATATCAGTCGTGGGACTCCCGAAATCAGAGCAGGAAATTTCTTACGTTGCAAGAGTCCTCAATAAATATCTGAAAAGACCGGTTTATCTGGTACTCGATGATTATCAGGAGTGTAATGGGGATTTCATCAACCATCTACTCGAAGCGGTGGTAAGGGAAGTGCCTTACTTACATATCGTGCTGATTTCACGGGTTTATCCGGATATTCCATACGAGGAGTTGTTTTTGCGGGGATATTGTGCAGCATTCAACCAGCAGAACCTCACCTTAAGTCTTGAGGAGACAGCACAGATTTTTGCGGCAAATGAGCTTACCCTGTCGGAGCAGGAGTTGACGGCACTTTACGAATACACGGACGGCTGGATTAGTGCCGTCTATCTGTCGCTGTTTGAATATAAAAAAAGAGGCGGGTTCGGGTATTTCCTCGGGGTCAACCGTCTGCTTAAGACTGCGATTTTTGATAAACTGACATCGCTTATGAAAGAGTTTTATATGAAAGTGTCTCCGTTTGACTGGTTTGATATGGGAGGCGCTTCCTATGTGACGGAGCTGGAATTTCCGGAGAGTGTTTTGCAGGAGAGCCAGGAGAAATTCGGTTTCCTTTATTATGATGCGAAAACCTGCTCTTATCAGATGCACACCCTGCTTCGCACGGTTGCGGAGGCGGAGCTTGAAAAATCCGGGATTGATGTGTTACGCCTGTACCACCGGGCAGGCGAATGGAGTGAAAAGAAAAAGGCATTTGTCATGGCGGTCAATTATTACCGCAAGGCAAAGGACTGGGAGAAAATTGCAGGGCTCTATGCAGGAGAAAATGGTAGAAGCATGATAGAGCAGGCACCGGAGGTGTTTGAGGGGCTTCGGGAAAATATCGAGGGCTGCATCTGGGAGAACCATCTGATGGCGTTAATCAATTATCTTTCGTTTCTTGTGATGAAAGAGCCGGCAGAGAATGTGCGCCCACTTTACGAGCAGACGATGCAGGAAATCGCAGAGAGTGACAGATGGAAGTCGGACAAACGGATATTGGGAGAGATGTCTGTCATCGATGCGGCATTGCAGTTTAATGATATTGGAAGGATGAATACGTCTTTGCAGCGGGCATGCGAGCTGCTCGGCTATCAGACCTCCTCGATTCTTGGCAATTCGCTTCTGACTTATGGAACGGTCTGCATGACCGTGCTGTATCACAGGGAAAGCGGCATGCTCGCTAAGGTGATTGCCGGAGAAAAAGAATATGCAAAGTACTATATGCACTTAACGCGAGGCGGTCAGGAGGGCTGGGACGATTTCTTTGATGCGGAATACGCCATGCTGACAGGTGATATGGATACTGCATACACACTTGCGGAGCGGGTATGCGGGCAGACGACGTTTCGTCAGCAGACCTGTATCGTGATAAGCTGTTATTATATGGTGCTCCGATGCCTGATTTATCGGGGCGAAAAGGCAAAGTTTGAGCACAGGATGCACGAAATGAGTGAACGTCTGGATGCTGTGGTAAATCCGGTGCTTCTTACGGATATGGAGCTTGTGCAGGGATATATGTATGCCTGCATTGGGGAAAAGAACCGGATGCCGGAATGGTTAAGGAACTTTAAATTAGAGAATTGCAGCAAGGCGGTGCGAAATATCCGCGCCGGCTGTATGACCTATGGAAAACTTCTATGTGTGGACAAAAACTGGGAAATGTTAGACCTTGTGGCGGAGCAGATGATTGTGCCTTATGAATCGACCGTTCATATCCAGACATTGATTACAGGGTATGTATACAAGGCAGTTGCAAAATATTACCTGGGACAGGAGGAGCTTGCAAAGGAATACTTAGCAGAAGCGGTAAAACTGGCGGAACCGGACGGACTGACAATCCCGTTCTGGGAAAATGGTGCAGAACTGATGCCGCTTTTAAACAGTGCAGAGCCAGGTTCATTTCTTGCGTCCATACTGCCGCAGGCGAGACAGTACGAAAAGGGTGTCCGTGCGTTTGGGGAGAAGGGAGAGGCAAAGAAGCCAATTCTTACAAAACGTGAGCGTGAGCTGATGGAGTATGTAAAAGAGGGCTGCCGTAATGCGGAAATTGGTGAGAAGATGCATATTGCGCAGGTGACGGTGGAAAAAAATCTGACGAGCATTTACCGCAAGTTAGAGGTGACAAACCGCACGGCAGCGATAAAACGATTGGAGGAACTGGAATAAAAAAGTAGGGGTTTCCATAATAGAAAAATATTTCCATATCTGTATATAATAGCATCCGTGGAAAGGGCTATTGGTGAGTGATATGACAAGAATGGAAAAAGTATCCTTTTTAGAAGACTACCGGTTGGAAATAGTGCTGACAGACGGAAGCTGCTGTTTCTACGACATGAAACCGAAACTGAAAACCGTGAGGTTTTATGATCTTGAAAGCTGGGGAACATTTTCGAGGGGAATACTTCGCAACGGACAGGTCATTTGCTGGGACAATGGCACAGAATTATCGATTGATGAAATTCTGCCGCACGGACAAGACAGGTAAGGAGAGAACAAATGAACAGATTTAAGGAAAAACTGAAAAATTATTCCATTAAAAAGAAGCTGATTGCATCGTTTGGAAGCATTTCTGTGATTGCACTGATTATCGGAATTGTGCTTTTAATCGGGATACAGCTTGTTTCATCCAATATTAAAAGCATTTTTCAAGGACCGATGACAAACATCAGCGATGTTGGTGATGTCAAGTATGCGCTGACCGACCTTCAGATGGCAATCAACCGCCTGCTTGCGGAGAACGGCGATGGGCTGGCAGAAAACTATCCGACCTTTGAGCAAACGGTAGAAGAAGACGTCGCTATGGTTGTATCAGCCGTGGATTCCATGGATCACCATTTTAAGACGGCAGCAGGAAGAAGTAAGCTGCAGGAACTTGAAGCAAAGATTGAAGAGGGCGAGAAGGTCAGACCGCAGGTGTTAGAGCTGTTAAAGAACGGGAAGTTCGATGAAGCATATGATTTAAACTACAGCACCTACCTTCCGATTATAGATGAAATCAAGGCGCTGACAGAAGAGATTGAAACGCTTGTAAACAGCAATGGACAGCAGGTGTATGTCTCTTCCGTGAGATTAAGCATTGTAATGATTGTTATCGGCGTGGTATTGCTTATCATTCTTGTCTTAATTGCAATTTACCTGACGAAAGCAGTGACAGAGATTCTGACCCAGCCGGTAAAAGAGATGGAAGAAGCTTCTAAGCTTATGTATCAGGGAGATATGTCAGCAGGTAAGCTTATCACCTATGAATCCGAGGATGAGTTAGGTGTGATGGCAGAGTCCATGCGTGGAACGATGAAAAATCTTGAGGCGTATGTAACCGAGATTTCCGAGACACTGCGTGAGATTGCAAAGGGAGACCTGACAAAGGATTCCAATGAAATTACGGACTTTTTGGGTGATTTTGTAAGCATTAAAGAGTCATTTGTATATATTTTAAAGCATTTTAATACAACCTTAAATAATATCCAGGAAACTTCTTCCCAGGTAGAAGCTGGTTCAGCAGAAATTTCCCGTGCGGCAGCAGATTTATCAACCGGTACGACCGAACAGGCAAGTGCAGTGGAAGAATTAACTGCAACTGTAGAAACAGTCGCAGCATTAGCAGATAAGAGTGCGACCCAGACACAGGAAGCATACGATAAGATTTCTGCAGCGGTTGTCACCGCTGAGGGTGAGCGCGAGAAGATGAACAATCTGACCGCAGAGATGAAAAATATCATTGATATTTCCAAGCAGATTGAGGATATCACTTCTGCGATTGAAGATATTGCATCCCAGACAAGCCTTTTAGCACTCAATGCTTCCATTGAGGCGGCAAGAGCCGGAGAGGCAGGAAGAGGATTTGCAGTCGTGGCAGAGCAGATTGGAAAACTTGCAGCAGACAGTTCTGCTTCCGCAGTGGACACCAGAGAGTTAATCAAGAAGACGATGGAAGAAATCAATAAGGGAAATGCGATTACCGAATCCGTTGCAGTTGCGTTTGAAACAACCATCAATGAGATGCAGAACTTTGCAGAGGTTGCAAAATCAACCAACGAGTCTGCAAAGAGCCAGGCAGAAGCACTCTCCCAGATTGAGGCCGGAATCGAGCAGATTTCCGGTGTAACGCAGAACACCGCAGCGTCCACACAGGAAAGCTCTGCAATCAGCGAACAGCTCGCAGACAGAGCGGCAGAGTTAGACCAGCTAGTAAAGAAGTTCAAATTATATTCACCGGGAAAATAAAAACGTATAGTGTAGTTCTACGGGCGACCGGAGCATGGAAATGCTCCGGTCGCTTGCTAATATGCGCAGCTCGCGGAGAAGAATTTATAGCTTTGCTATCTGCTCGCACGCGAAAGTGTGCGGCAGGCGCACACTTTATTTTGATTGCCTATGGGACGGAGGAGAAGACTATTGGGAAATAAATGTGAAAAAACACATTGTATCATATGAAAAAATGTAATATAATACAATAAAATGCAGGAATAAATTAAAAAGAAAGGGGGACATGATTATGAGACGTAAAATTACACAAAAGTTGTGCGAGTGGAAAGAACAGACAAAGGGCAGAATGCCAATGCTGATTTACGGGGCAAGGCAGGTTGGAAAAACATACGAAATGCAGGAGTTTGGAGCACAATATTACAAGAATACCGTATATGTCAATTTTGAGACGGATGAAATGATTGGAAAGTATTTCGAGACGGATATTCATGCGAATCATATTATATCCATCCTGGAAAAATATTATCAGACAAAAATCATCCCGGAAAGCACGCTGCTTATTTTTGACGAGATTCAAATGTGTGAGAGGGCGCTGACTTCTTTAAAATATTTTGAGGAAGAGGCACCGGAATATCATGTGATTGCGGCGGGGAGTCTGCTTGGCGTAGCTGTCAACCGGGAACGGTATTCCTTTCCAGTCGGAAAAGTCCAGATGCTGACCATGTATCCAATGGATTTGGAGGAGGTTTTATGGGCAAAAGGGAAAGAACTTCTGGCAGATACCATAAGGGCACACTATGAAAGCAATGAGCCAATGGATGAAGTGCTTCATGAGGAAGCAATGCAGGAGTTTTATCATTATTGTATTGTAGGCGGAATGCCGGCGGCGGTGAAGGCAGACCTTGCAGAAAACAGCCCGATGAATCAGAGCGAGATACGGCAGATGCTTTTAAATTCTTACATTGCTGATATGACAAAATATGCGGACAGAGCAGATACTGTACGCATTTTTGAGGCATATGATTCGCTTCCGGCGCAGTTGGCACGGGACACAAAAAAGTTTCAGTATAAGCTGATTAAATCAGGTGCAAGGGCATCCCAGTATGGGGATGCGATTGACTGGCTGATACGCGCGGGAATCGTGAATAAATGTATGAAATGCAGTCAGGGATTTTATCCCATTGCAGCATATCAGGATTTGAGTGCTTTTAAGCTATATTACAGCGACATGGGAATTATGTCTGCAAGAGTCGGGATGACGCTAGAAGCATTAACCGGCAGGGAGACAGAGCATTTTCGGGGAATTTTAACCGAGAATTATGTCTCAATTGCATTGAAAACAAACGGTTACGACTTGTATTACTGGGAATCAGACAATACGGCAGAGGTGGATTTCCTGATTCAGAAGGACAATCATGTGCTTCCGGTAGAATGTAAGGCAGGCGGTCATGTGCGGGCAAAAAGCATGATGGTTTATATGGAAAAATATGCTCCTGTTTATGCAGTCAGAATTTCTGCGAGAAATTTTGGATTTGTGAAGGGGATTAAATCGGTGCCGTTATACAGTGTGTTCTGTATTTAGACCGTATTTTAGGGTTGAAAATGATTGACATTTGCGTCATTATCAGCTACGATTTGACTAGCAGATTGGCATGGGAACAAAAGGCAGTGGGAAGTCAAGAAACGAAAGGCAGCTTGACCTCATTCGCCTTTTTTTGATTGATAGGATTCTCCTATCAATCAAAAAAATCCTTCGGGCGGTATGCGGGCAAGAGATGAGAGGAAGAGGCGGACAATGGAGAAGAACAGGTCAGAAAATATCATTGAGCTTAAGGGAATACGCAAGTGTTTTGAAGATAATTTTGAAGCGGTAAAGGATTTTAATCTCCAGGTGAAAAAGGGAGAATTTGTGACGTTTTTGGGACCTTCCGGCTGTGGAAAGACGACAACGCTGCGCATGATTGCAGGGTTTGACATTCCGACAGAGGGGCAGATTCTGTTAAATGGAGAGGATATCAGCAGGCTGCCGCCGAACAAGCGCCCAATCAACACGGTGTTTCAGCGGTACGCACTGTTTCCGCATCTAAATATTTTTGAGAATATCGCATTTGGTCTGAAATTAAAGACGAGAGAAGTGACCTGCCGCAACAAGGCGGGGGAACTTGTGACAAAACAGGAAAAACTTTCCGCAAAGGAAATCCGGGAAAAAGTAAAACATGCACTTGAAATCGTAGATTTGGAGGGCTTTGAAAAGCGAAGTATCTCCACGTTGTCCGGCGGACAGCAGCAGCGAATCGCAATTGCAAGAGCGATTGTCAATGAGCCGGAAATTCTGCTTCTCGATGAACCTCTCGGTGCGCTGGATTTAAAGATGCGAAAAGAGATGCAGTTAGAGCTGATGGCGATGCACAAGGAACTCGGCATCACGTTTATCTATGTAACGCATGACCAGGAGGAAGCGCTGACAATGTCGGACAAGGTCGTGGTCATGTCGGATGGAATGATTCAGCAGATTGGAACGCCGGAAGAAATCTATAACGAGCCGGAAAATGTATTTGTGGCAGATTTTATTGGCGAAAGCAATATTTTTAACGGAAAAATGACAGCGAAAAAAGTCGTCCATTTCTGCGGCGGAGATTTCGTGTGTCTCGATGATATGCCGGTCGGCGCGAAGGTGGATGTCGTCGTAAGACCGGAGGATGTCATCATGACGGCAGCGGAAAACGGAACAATTACAGGAGTAGTAAAATCTGTGATTTTTAAAGGAATGCACTATGAGATTATTGTGGAATCCGGGGATAATGAGATTGTCATCCAGAGCACAAAGAGTGCCAGAGAGGGCGATACCATCGGAATGTGCTTAGAGCCGGACGGTATCCATGTCATCATGTCCGAGATGAACCACAATATTTTCGAGGGAGAACTGACGAAAAATTACACCGTATTATTTGCAGACGGCGAATATGCGTGTGATGTGACCAGACTGTATCCGGATTCTGCTTTTAACGAGGAAGGAACGCTTGTGGATGCACAGGGAAATGAAATTCATACGGCGGGAGTCCGCGTTTCGGTAAAAGTTCCGGTGGAAGCAGTTTCCATGAGCGACGACACAGAGGCAGGCGGAACCTGCGGACACATTGTTTCCTTAATTTATAAAGGTGACCATTATCATTATATTGTCCGTACAAAGAGCGAGGAGGATATTCACCTTCATGATGAATATCTGTGGAATGAAAATGACTATGTCAGCCTGATTATTCCAAAGGATTCCATCGAACTTTCATTTGCTGACGAGGGCGGAAAGGAGTCCATGCGATGAACTTTCGGTTTTCAAGAAAACACTTAAGCATTCCATATGCGGTGTTTTTATTCTGCTTTGTGGTAGCGCCGCTTATCGTGGTGGTCTACTACGCATTTACCAATGGGCAGGGCAGATTCACGATGCAAAACTTCGTGAACTTTTTCACAAGCCCGAACACTATCGGAACGCTCTGCTACAGCCTTGCTGTGGCGGTAGCAGTGACTATCTGCTGTACGTTGATTGCGTATCCAACGGCATATATTCTTGCAAAAAGCCACTTGAAAAGAAAAGGTGTGCTGTTAGTGTTGTTTATCGCGCCGATGTGGATTAACTTTACGCTGCGTGTCGTGGCATTAAAGGAAGTGCTTACGGTCATCGAGGGAAATCTTGCGTACCATCCGTTTTTAAATACGGTCATCGGAATGACGTATGATTTCCTTCCGTTTATGATTCTGCCGCTATATACGACGCTTAGCAAGCTGGATAACTCCTATCTGGAGGCGGCGGCAGATTTGGGCGCAAACCCTGCGACCACGTTCTTTAAGGTGACACTGCCGCTTAGTCTGCCGGGATTTGTCAGCGGCGTCACGATGGTGTTTCTGCCGTCCATGACAAACTATGTCATCCTTGATATGCTCTACAACAGCACGTACATCATGGGAAGTCTGATTGGAAGCTACTTTAACGCCTATGACTGGCATAACGGCTCCATGATTTCTCTGGTGCTACTTTTGATTATTTTTATCCTCACCTGGGCAACGAATGGATTTGGCGAGGAAGAGACAAGCAGGGGGGCAATCCTATGAAAAAAAATGTATTTCGCTATGCGTGGCTGTTTCTGGTGCTCCTGTTCATGTATCTGCCGGTATTGCTGCTGATGGGCTACAGCTTTACAGATACGGCGGTGATTGGAACAAGCGGTAATTTTTCTCTGAAAAATTATGTGACGTTATTTACGACAGAAGAACTTCTTAAAATGATTGGCGGAACATTTGCGCTTGCATTTGGCTCTGCGTTTTTGGCTACGATACTCGGAACGATTGGAGCAATCGGAGCATTTTATTGTAAAAAAGGTCCAAAGCACACGATTAACATGTTAAATCAGATTCCGGTTGTCAATGCGGAAGTGGTAACCGGTTTTTCACTGTGTGTTCTTTTGATTGTCGTATGCGGTGTCAACAAAGAATCATTTGTACCGCTTGTGATTGGACATATTGTGCTGGAGGCGCCGTTTGTCTATCTTTCGGTACTGCCAAAGCTAAAGCAGATGGACAACAGCATTTATGAGGCAGCACTGGATTTGGGTGCAAATGCCAGGACTGCACTGACAAAAGTAGTGATTCCGCAGCTGATTCCGGGAATTGTCTCCGGCTTTATGCTGTCGGTAACACTGTCGCTGGATGATTATTTTATTACCACTTACACGAAGCCGGCAACGTTTGACACCATCAGTACCTACGTGGTCAATGCGACAAAAGGCTCCCACACGGAGATAAAAACGGCACTCTGGGCGCTTTCGACAGTGATTTTTGTTGTGATTTTAACAGTGGTTCTGGTAGGAAATGCGGTTTCTGCAAGAAAGGCAGGTGCGGCAAATGAAAAGTAAGAGATATGCGGCGGCTTTTCTTGGGACACTGCTTGCATTGGGCAGTTTTTCTGAGGTTCCGGTTTTTGCCGCTGATGAGAAAGATACGATAACGCTACGTGTCTGCAACTGGGAAGAGTATATCGACGAGGGTGGCTGGGACGAAGATGAGGTCATTGACCTTGACAGCCAGAATATTTTCGGAGAAAATTCCCTGGTGAGTGAATTTGAAACCTGGTATTATGAGACCTACGGCGTGCGGGTGAAAGTGGAGTATTCCAACTTTGGAACAAACGAGGAGCTTTACAGCCAGTTAAACCTCGGAAATGTCTATGATTTGGTCTGCCCGTCCGACTATATGATGATGAAGCTGTTAAAGGAAGACCGTCTTGAGCCGCTGTCCGAGAATTTCTTTGATACGGCAGTGGAGACGAACTATTATGTGAACGGTGTTTCTCCTTATATAAAGGGCGTTTTTGAGGAAAATGAGATTGACGGAAAGTCCTGGGCAGATTATGCAGCCGCTTATATGTGGGGCGTGACAGGAATTGTATACAATCCAAATGAGGTGACCGAGGAGGAAGCATCGACCTGGTCGATTCTCGAAAATAACAAGTTTTACCGTCAGGTGACCATCAAAGATAATGTGCGTGATGCCTATTTTCCGACGCTTGCAATTTTAAATGAAGACCTTCTGACAAGCAGTGATTTCAGAAACAGCGCAGACTATACGGAGCGGCTTTCTGACGTTATGAATGATACGGATAAAGAGACGATTGACCGTGCTGAGCAGAAGTTAAAGGAAATCCGTGGAAATGTTTACTCTTTTGAGACAGACAGTGGAAAAGCGGACATGATTAGCGGAAAAGTGTTGGCAAATGTCCAGTGGTCCGGGGATGCAGTCTATGCGATGGACCAGGCAGAAGAGGATGACTTTTATCTGAACTGGGCAGTGCCCAAGGAGTGCACTAACCTCTGGTTTGACGGCTGGGTGATGTTAAAGAGCGGTGTGGAAGGAGACCCTGCGAAAAAGCAGGCTGCGGAAGCATTTATCAACTTCCTCTCGAGACCGGACAATGCGGTGCGGAATATGTATTATATCGGTTACACCTCTGCAATTGCGGGAGGCGACAGCAGCCTCGTTTATGAGTATCTCGACTGGAATTACGGGGCAGAAGAGGACGAGACGGATATAATTGAATATCCGGTCGGCTACTTTTTTACCGGGGATAACAGCGACGAAAATTATGTGATTACAGCGCCCGCAGAACAGGCAAAAAGACAGCTGTCAGCGCAGTATCCGTCAGAGGAAGAGATTGCGCGCAGCGCGGTTATGAAATATTTTGACGAAGAGGGAAATGCCAATATCAACCAGATGTGGATTAATGTCCGCTGTTTTAACTTAAGCATGTTATCTGCGGGACAGTGGGTTGCAATCGGCATTGGAATCGTGCTTGTGGCAGCAGCCTTACTTTTCGCATTCCGGGATAAGATTTTTCATTCCGCCGGATAAAAAACAGTGATTTTTACAGAAAAAGCCTTCCGGGGCGATTCATAAGAAGGGAGAGAGAACGATGCCGGAGAAGAAGACGGACAATGGATGTCAGTACGCAAAAAAATGCGGTGGCTGTGATTATCAGGGGATGCCTTATGAGAAGCAGTTAAAGGAGAAACAGCGCTATGTGGAAAAAAATGTAGCGCAGTTTTGCAAGGTGCGCCCGATTGTAGGTATGGAAGAACCATATCATTACCGCAACAAGGTGCACGCTGTATTTGACATTGCAAAGGGTGGAAAGATTATTTCCGGTGTTTATAAGGCAGGGACACATGATGTGGTCAATATCGACAGCTGCCAGATTGAGGACGGTCTTTCGGATGCGATTATCCGCGATATCCGTGGGCTTTTGCGCTCCTTCCGGATTAAAACCTACGACGAGGATACCGGTTACGGCTTATTGCGCCATGTGCTCGTGCGCCGCGGATTTGAGAGCCGTGAGGTGATGGTTGTCCTGGTGCTTGGCTCGCCGATTCTTCCGTCGAAGAATAATTTTGTGAAGGCACTTAGGCTCCTTCATCCAGAAATTACTACAATTGTAATTAACGTAAATGATAAGAAAACCAGCATGGTTTTAGGGGAAAAGGAAACCACGATTTATGGAAAGGGCTATATTGAAGATACACTCTGTGGCTGCACATTCCGCATTTCGCCCAAATCCTTTTATCAGGTAAATCCGGTACAGACCGAGGTGCTTTACAATAAGGCAATCGAGTATGCAAAGCTGACCGGAAAGGAGCGCGTTGTGGACGCTTACTGCGGCATCGGTACCATCGGTTTAATTGCATCCTCCAAGGCAAAAGAGGTCATCAGCGTCGAGTTAAACCGGGATGCGGTGCGTGATGCCATTACCAATGCCAAACGCAACAGCATTAAAAACGTGCGCTTTTTCAACGCGGATGCCGGTGAGTTTATGGTCGGGATGGCAGAGGACGGCGCGGACGTCGACGTTGTCTTCATGGACCCGCCGCGCGCCGGAAGCGATGAGGCATTTCTCTCCTCCGTTGTAAAGCTTTCCCCGAAGCGCATCGTCTACGTCTCCTGCAATCCGGAAACGCTCGCAAGGGATTTGAAGTACCTGACAAAGCACGGCTATGAGGCAAAAGAGTGCACACCGGTGGATATGTTCCCGTTTACGAAGCATATCGAGACGGTTGTCTTGCTTTCCAAGGGTGAGGTCGACTCGAAAAAGATTCGGGTTGAGTTCTCTTTGGAAGATATGGATATGTCCGAATTTCAGGATGGGGCAACCTATCCGCAGATCAAGGAGTATGTGTTGGAGCATACCGGGTTAAAGGTGTCCAACCTCTATATCTCACAGATTAAACGAAAATGTGGGATTGGGGTTGGTAAGAACTATAATCTGCCGAAGTCCGAGGATTCCAGACAGCCCCAGTGTCCGCAGGAAAAAGAGAAAGCAATCCGAGAAGCATTCAAATATTTTGGGATGATCTAACAT
>OIXH01000048.1_pt1 | contig 147076 bp, 130 predicted proteins | sample 1587741 | NCBI WGS metagenome assembly OIXH01 (sample SAMEA3888916, study PRJEB22519) | human gut metagenome | biome: human gut; feature: human-associated habitat; material: faeces | place: Denmark | collected 2011 | reverse complement strand
TTGGAGATATTGTAATATCTATTCCAAAGGTATATGAACAAGCGGATGAATATGGGCATAGCTTTGAAAGAGAGCTTTCTTATATGGTTGTACATGGATTTTATCATTTGATGGGATATGACCATATAAAAGAAGAAGACAAAGCTATTATGAGACCTAAAGAAGAAAAGGTTCTAAATAAACTTGGAATAACAAGGGAGGATATGAATGAATAATAAAGGGACGACTTTACTTATAGTAATTCTTTCTATTCTTGTAATAGTGGCTGGAGGAATGTTAATTTATAAAATAATTAATGAAAAAGAAGAATCTGAAAATGTAGTTGCAGATGATAATGTTGATATAAACGAAGATAAAGATGATAAAGAATTGGTTGTTGAAGAAAAAAAGCCACAAATATTTAATGGAAATGATAGACCAATAGCTGTAATGATTGATAATCATTCTGGAGCATGGCCACAGGCCAACCTAAATAAAGCATATTTAGTGTATGAAATAATAGTCGAAGGTGGAGAAACAAGATTGATGGCTGTTTTCAAAGGACAAGATTTAGAAAAAATTGGACCAATAAGAAGCTCAAGACATTATTTTTTAGATTACGCTTTAGAAAATGATGCTATATATGTACATCATGGTTGGAGCCCACAAGCTCAAAACGATATTTCAGCACTTAATGTAAATAATATTAATGGAATTCAAGAAAGTTCTAATAATTTTTGGAGAGTAAAAGACAAAAAATCTCCTCATAATATGTTTACAAGTACAACTAGTATTTTGAAAATCGCAGAAAGAAAAGGATATGCAACTATATCTGATAAGAAAAGTGTATTAAATTATATAGCTGGTGATGTTGACTTAAAAGAAAAATATGGTATAGCAGAAGAACAGACAGAAAATACTTCAGCTGAAAGCAAAGCAATTAATGCTACAAAAATAGTAATACCACATTCTACTTTGCAAACAGTTGAATATGACTATGATGAAAATAGTAAAACATATGTAAGATATGCAAGAGGAAAAGTACAAACCGACTATATTACTGGTGAAAATATACAAACAAAAAATATAATTATAACTATGTGTGATAATTATACACTAGCTGATAGTGAAGAAAAAGGTAGACAAGGATTAAAAAATATAGGAACATTTGATGGATATTATATAACTAATGGATATAAAATATATTCTGAAATTGGTAGTTTTATACCAGATTTATTAATTAGTGGAACTATTGATATTCTTATTCTTCGTGAAGATAAATTTATTATAGGAGATTGGAAAACTAATCGTGGAGGTCTTAAATTTGAAAGTGGTTATTATAAAAAAGATAAAAGACAAAACCCTCATCAAACCACTGATGTTTGGGTTTCTACTAATAATAAACTTTTACCTCCTGTTGCTCATTTAGCTGATTGTAATGGAGCTATATATAATTTACAACTTTCTATGTATGCTTTTATGGTAGAATATATTTTAGGACTTCCTTGTGCTGGTTTATGGCTTTGTCATATTGATTCAGACTTTGTTCTTAATGAATATGGAATGCCTAAACGTTTTCCAGATGGTCTTTATCATCTTAAAAAGAATCCTAAAGAAATTGTTACTGTACATAAAATGAAATATCTTAGAACTGAAATAATTAATATTCTTGAAGATAGACGTAAGAATATTGCTGCTTCAAGAATAGCTTCTAAAACTTTATTTTGATAATGTTATGAAAAATATAATGTTTGTCATTCTTGCCGTTTTTGCAGTTTCTGCTTGTGTTCAATCCCCCGTAGAGAAGGAAATAATTTATGTTCCTGTTAAAGATACTATATCTGATAATTCTAATGTTATTAGAATTGTTAATCTTGAACGAGAACTTCAATTAACAAGAGATAGTCTTAATAGTGTTAGAGATTCTATTGGAGAAGATTTATTTGTTGCAAGATATAAACTTAGTCGTATTAAATATTATACAAATCTTGTTGATAAAAAACCTTCTCAAATGAAATTTTACAAAGGTTGGATTAATCGTGTTTTGAAAGGAGAATAATTATGGCTAATTTTGATGAAGAATTTAAAAAAGTAATAGTAGTTGAAGGAGGATATGTTAATGATCCTGATGATGCTGGTGGAGAAACTTATCTTGGTATAAGTAGACGATATAATCCAAATTCTAAAATGTGGAATATTATTGATGATATTAAAAAAAGATTTGGTACTAAAGGTATTAATAATAGATTAAAAAATAATCAAGAAATTACTAATGAAGTTAAACGAATTTATAAAATTAATTATTGGGATAGACTTGAACTCGACGACATTCCAAGTCAAAAAATAGCCCATGAATTATTTGATACCGCTGTTAATTGTGGAGTAACTACTTCTATTAGACTCGCTCAACAAGTTTGCAATATGACTATTACAGGTAAATTTACTCCAGAACTTAAACATAATTTAATGCAATATGGAAAAGTTTAATAAAATATTGTTATTATTAATTGTTAATTTAATAGTTTTTTTTGTTGGCTATACTATTGGGTATAGAAAAGCTAAAAATAATATTAACGATAACATTATTATACAAGATACTACATATAATCATATAATTTTAGATAGTATAAAATATCGTTTGATTGAAAAAGATAGTATTATATATAATATAAAAGAAGATTTAAAAGATGATATACAAGAAGCTATTAATGCTAACGATAGTAATGTTGTTAAACAGTTTTATGAGCTTGTTAGCGAGTGATAAATATGATACTCCTCTACGGGGGATTGAATGGAAGTCAGACACTGTTAAAATTACTATTCCTATTGAATTACTTCGTAAAGCTAATATTAAAATGATTGAAAGAAAATATTTTAAAAAGATTATTGTAGAACAAGATTCTATAATTACTCTTAAAGATAAATATATTCTTGAACAAGAAAATGTTATTGATGATTTTCAAAAAAGACTTCTTGTAAACGCTAAATTAAATGAAACTATAAGAAAAGATTTAGAAAGAGAAAAAGTTAAATCTAAAATATTTGGTGGAATTGCTGGAGTTGCTGTAGTTGTTACTATAGTGACTATTTTAATAAAATAGTTTATTATGGAAAGTTATCCTTTTTTGGAATATATTAATGAAATTGACAAAGAAAAGAAATATAAAAAGGCTTCAGAATGTGGCTTTTACGATCCTTATGATTATTTTCTTGTTGGCGATAGCGGTGGGTTTTTAATGAATATTGATCCTACTGCTAAATTTGTTAATACAGAATTACTTCAAGAAGTAGGAATTTATTTTGATAATAATAGAAGATATACAGCTTATAAAGAAGATTCTATTCCACATAGACAATTTAGACGTAGAGAGCAATATAGACGTAAATATGGTTTTGATGCTCCTTGTCTTAAATTAGCTAATGGTGAAATTAAGAATATTCATATTACTGGTAGTCATTATAATTTTCTTAATTATTGTAGAATTGAACAGCTTGATGAATCTACTGTTGTTAACGGTATGAAATCAACTGCTAAAAAGAAATATGCAAGACCTTTATTTATTGATAGTCAATGGTGGATTTTTAATATACTTGAATTTGCTGAAAAAAATGGTTTTCATTTATTGATTGATAAAACTCGTCGTGGTGGATTTTCTTATATTATGGCTGCTGATAGCGCTAATGCTGTTAATTGTGAATCTCGTAAAGTAGTTATTCATGTTGCTGTTGATAAAAAATATCTTACTCAAACAGGTGGTCTTACAGATTTTGCTGTTAATGATTTAAAGTTTTATGAAGAAAATACTCCTTTTGTTCGTGGAATACTTAGTACTGTTAAGTCTGATTTTCGTTTAGGATATAAACTTCCAAATGGTGTTGAAGCTGATAAATCTTGGCGTTCTGCTCTTATTAGTGTAAGTGCAGCTAATAATCCAGATTGTGCTATTGGTAAAGATGCTATTAAAGTTAAAGTAGAGGAAGTTTCTACAATGGAAAATTTTGATGATTTTATGAATGTTACTGAACCTGCAATGAGAACGGGTGCTTATACTACAGGTATGTTATGTGCTTGGGGAACTGCTACTTCTGGTAATATGCAAATGTTTGAACAAAATTTTTATAATGTTAAAGGTTTTAATTTTATGCCTTTTGAAAATGTTTGGGATAAAGATTGTCGTAATGAAACTTGTGGTTTCTTTAAAGCATATTGTTGGGGTTTGCAAGGAGAAATAGACGGTGTTAAAGGTATAGATAAAGACGGTAATAGCAATATACTTGTTGGTCTTGAAATATCTCGTCGAGAAAGAATTGAAAAGAAAAATAGTGTAAAGAAATATTCTGATTATATTAATTATCTTGGCCAATATGCTAATTTTCCCGCTGAATCGTTTAGTAGTGCTTCTGAAAATATATTTAGTTCAGAAGAATTAACTGCTTGGGAAGATAGACTTAGAATAGATACTGATTTACATTTTTATGTAGACGGTAATCTTGAAATTGACGAAAAAGGTAAAGTTATATTTAAAAGTAATGCTAAATTACATTCTGAAAATAAGAAAACTTACGATTATATTGTAGGCGTTCCAAGACGAGGACATGAGGATCCTCATGGTTGTGTTAGACGTTGGTTTACTCCAGAATATGTTGAAACTAAAAGAGCTGATGGAGCAGTAATAAAAGAAATACCTGTTGGTTTATATAGTATTAATTATGACCCTGTAGGTGTTAATAAAAATAAAGATGAGGTTACTATGAAACATTCTCACAATAGTATTATGGTTTGGCAAAATCCTCATTATCTTAACGGTTTTAAACAAAAACTTGTTTGTACTTATTATGGTCGTCCTGATACTCTTGAAGAAGCTGATAGAATTTGTTATCTTTTAGCTAAATATTATAATTGTATTGGAACAACCAATGTCGAAGTAAACCGAGGTGAAACTGTTTCTAATTTTCGTAAATGGAATGCTTTAAAGTATTTATCTTGTGAACCATTAGAAGTTTTTGACCCTACTTTTAAAGGTAAAATTAATACTACTTATGGTTATAACATTTCTGGTGAACAACATAAATTAGATTGTATTCGTCTTACTAAAGAATTTCTTTATGAAGAAATTGGTAAAGATGAATTTGGAAATACTTTAAGAAATTTTCATAGAATATATGATTATCAAACTATTCTTGAATTAAAGAAATGGAGTGTTAAAGGTAATTATGACCGTGTTTCTTCTATGCTTCTTAGAGGAATTGAATGGAAAGCTATGAATCTTAAAGCACAAGATGAACTTAGTAATCGAAAGCAACTTAATAGTGAAAATATTGATGATTATGATAGTAATATATTATCAAGACCGTGGTTTTAATTAATAGTATAATTATATGAGAAGTAACGTACAAGAATTTGATTTTCCTTTACAACGCATTCCGAGTGATAAAAAAGACGCTGCTTGGGCAGCTAATTGTTGTGATTGGATTATAGCTCAAGGTATTGCTAATAGAGGCGATAATTCAGAAATAGAAATAAAATATGCTATTCTTAATGGTAATATTCCTGATGAATTTTATAAAAAGATATTAAATCCTTATAATGCTACTCAAGAAAAATTTAAACGTTTTCCTGCTACTATGCGCAATTATGATTTAATGAAAGGTATTATAAGAAGATATGTTAGTGAATATATTAAGAACCCTCATGATTTTATTGTAGGAGCTAATAATCCAGAAGTAATGCTTGCACGTAATCGTAAACTTAGGCAAGAATTATCTTTACTTGTTCAACAACGTATTGCTGCTCGTATTCAGCAAAGTTATCAAGAATGGGTTAATGGAGGTAATGATCCTCAACAATTTAATCCTCAAGATTCTATTGATGTTGAAGCTTTTACAAAAGAATTTAATGAGAATTATGTAGATGATATATCTGCACAAGGTCAAGAGATTCTTAATGTAATTCGAGATATTACAGATGATGAAATATTTTATGCAAAAGCATATTTTGATTTTGTAAGTTTTGGTGAGTGTTATACTTATGCTGATGTTGTTGGTACAAAATTAGTTAAACGAAATGTTTCTCCGAGAGACGCTTATCCTATTAATACAGATAGTCCTTTTAGAGAAAACGATGACATGTTTGCTTGTAGACGTAAAATGTCTTATCAACAAATTATTGATGAATTTGATGATTATCTTGACGATAAACAACGAGATTTTCTTAATACTTATTATGCTAAACATTCTCCAGCTAATACTAAAGATTTAGTTTTTTCCACTTATGAAAGTTATTTTCCAGATGTTTGCCAAAAATATAGTATAGCTGATAGAGAATTATTTAGACGTTCTCCTAATATGCAAAGAGACTATAATATGGATTTATATGATGTTTGGCATGTAGTTTGGAGAGGTGAAGTAAGAAGAGCTATTGTAACGTTTGTTAATGAAGCTGGTTTAATAGATAGTAGAGTTGAGAATGATGATTATGTACTTAATGTCTCTACGGGGGATATTTCATTAGAATATGTGTATGAACCACAAGTTTATGAAAGTGTTCGTATTGGTGGAAGACATGATGCTATTTATCCTTATGGAGCGAGAGCTATAGCTTATAATCGTAATGGAAAATTACCTTATAACGGCATTAATGAAGTTCTTCCGGGTTTTGGAAAGTTTAGTATTGTAGATATAGTTACTCCTTTTCAAGTATTTTATAATATTGTAGCTTATCATAGAGAAATGGTTATTGCTAAAAACAAACTTAATATTCTTATGATAGCTAAATCTTTATTAGGTAAATATCCTGAAGAAACTATTTATAGAATGCTTGCTGATGGTATTTTGTATATTGATGATGAAAATGATCAAGGAATGCTTAGAGCACAGCAAGTTCGTATGCTTACTGCTTCTTTTGGAGATTATATTGCTCAATTAAGTTCTTTACTTAATGAAATTCAACAAACTGCTAATATGCAAGTTGATATGACTCCTCAACGTTATGGTGAAATTGGTAATTATGCTGGAAAAGCGTCTACCGAAGAAGCTATTATTAGAGGTAGTATGGGTAGTGTTATTATAGAATTTATGATGGATAATCTTCGTGGTTATGATTATAATCGAGATATGGATTATTCTAAACTTGCATGGATTGACGGTCTTGATACTGCATATAGAGATTCAGCAGACGGTAAATTAAAGTATATTAGTCTTGATGTAGATAAGCATATATATGCTGATTATGTTATTAAAGCTAAAAATTCTACTAAAGAACAAGAAAAACTTAATCAACTTAAACAATTTGCATTTAATGCTTCTCAAAATGGTGATAGTATGATGGCTATTGCTGCTATTACTGGAGATAATGTTGCTGCTATTAGTAAACTTATTAAAAAGTTTCAAGAAGAAAAAGATGCTCATGAACAACAACTTAAACAAATGGAACAACAAACTGAACAAATGCGTCAAGAATTTGAACTTAAAAAGATTGCAGCTAAAGGAGAAGAAGATAGAAAAACTAAAGAACTTGAAGGTTATATTGATCAACAAATTGAACTAATTCGTGCTGATGCTAATATGATAAGCTATAATGCTGAAGTAAGTGATGCTAACAAAGAAGCTGGTATTGATAGACTTAATGAAGCTCGTTCAAGAGTTGAACAAGATAAAGTAGCTTTAGATAGACAAAAGACTTTATTAGATATGGTTAATAAAGAACGAGATAGACAAGTTAAAATGCACGATATTGATACTAAATATAAGATTGCTAAAGAGAATAAAAACAGATATGATTTTAAAGGTAAATCTAAGAGTAAAAAGTAAGTTATTGATATAGTTAGTTATATTGTTGCCCTATTTTGATGTATCAAAAGCGATATGTTGGAATAGGGCAAATTATATTCATAAATAGCTATTTTTAGCTATAATTTAGGCTTTCTTTTTCAATGTTACCGAATGTTCAATGTAAATAAAAATCAAGCTAAAAATAGCTTCAAAAATAGCTTATATAACATAAGCAGTATAAATAATATTGTAGTTACTGACGATTATACTGTTCTTGTTTTTGAAATAAATATTGTTTGTGATATAGTTTGTGCTTATATTCGTGATAGTAAACTATAACAAAATAATAACGATTATGGATTTTAGTTTTGGTGATGGCCAAATGCAAACCGATAATAATAACGGTGCTGGCAATGTGAATAACACAAAGAATAATGTTACTAATATTACTAATCAAACTGTAGCTCCTGATGATGATACTACTAATCTTGATGATATTAATGATGGAGATAATAGTAACAATAATGATGACAAAGGAAACAATAACAATGATGACAAAGGTAATGACAAAGGAAATAATGATGGTAATGATAAAAGTACCGACAATGATGATTCCGAATTATCGCAAGGAGATGTTGTAGAAATTGGAAATAATTCTTATACTGTAGATGATAAAGGTAATCTTATAGATGCTTCTGGAAATATATTTAAAGAAGCTAAAGATGTTAAGTCTTTTCTTGAAGGACTTGATAAAATTGACGATAATACTGAAGAATTAAATATTCAAAGTATTCAAAATGCTATAGGAATTACTGTTACAGATGAAAACGATAAACCTGTTGAATTTGAAAATACAGTAGAGGGAATTAAATCTTATATGAATGCAGTTATAGAAGCTGCTAAAGAAGAGCATTATGAAACTGCTATCAACACATTATATCAACGTTATCCTATTTTAAATGATGTACTAAATTATTATATTGCTAATGGTAATTCTCTTGAAGGATTTGGAGAAGTTCCTGATAGAAGTGGAATTACAATTGATGATGCTAATGAAGCGCAACAAGAATATATTATTAGAACTGCTTGGAGTGAACAAGGAAGAAAAGGTAATGTAGATAACTATATTGCTTATCTTAAATCTAATGGTACTTTAGCTGCTATTGCAAAAGAAGAACTTGAAGGTTTGCAAGAATCTGATAGAGCTTATAAAGAAGAAATGGAAAAGCAAGCTAAAGAAATTGAAGATAAACGGATTGCTGATACTGAAAAATATTGGAATGGTGTACATGATGTAATTAAAAATCGTAATATTGCTGGTTATCAAATTCCCGAAAATATTATTATTAGTCGTAATGGTGAGAAAATATCTGCTTCTCCAGAAGACTTTTTTAATTACATTTATCGAGTTGATGAAAATGGACAATCTGCTTATGTAAAAGACTTGTTACAAGAAACTCCTGAAAGTCGTAGAGATGATGAAATTCTTCGTGCTTATCTTAAATTTGTTGGCGGAAATTATTCTAATCTTGTAGATATGGCTATTAATAAAGCTACTGTAAATAAACTTCGCTTTAAAGCTAAAGAAAAGTCTACTTCTTATAGAGTAACTAAACCTACTAATAATAATCAAAAGAAAGATATTAATTTTAGTTATTAATAGTATTTTAAAAAGAATTTAGTTATGTTTTACAAAATGCGTGTACTTTCACAGGGAAAGTATGATGATAGAGGATATTCTAATGAAGATAGTATCTCTTATCTTCAGCTACAAAAACCTGCTGAAATAAATGGATTTATTACTTATAACTACGGTATGGACGATGACCGTTTTCCTTTGACATTTATGACAGAAGGTCAAGGGCAAGCAGGTACTGTTGATGTTCCTACTGTTCAATGGGTTTGGAATACTATGGGTCGTATGAAGTTTACTGATTTCATTACTCATTGCGATATTCCTGCCGGTGGAAAAGCTGGTCTTGGTGGTGCTGAAATTGAAATTCATACCAGTACTCATTGGTTTATTGAACAATATGGTTTGATTGGACCTGATGGTCGTACTCAAGTTCGTATTCAGAAAGATCTTGGCGAGTCTCCTTATGGATATGCTTATCTTATTAAATTGACTAATCCTGATCCCAATGCTTATATTTCTGATGAATTGCTTGCTGTAGGTAAATATTGGAGTTTGGCTGCTCCTACTGTTTCTGAATCGTATTCTAAAGGTAATAGAAGTAATTCTATGGGACCGGGTAAAATGACTTCTCAACTTGAGTTCCATCGTTATTCTAAAGAAATTGCTGGTAATCTTGCAAATACTGTTACTGAATATGAATTTAAAGACAATAATGGAACAACTAATCGTCTTTGGATTAATGAAGAGATGCGACAATTTCATATTCATATGCGTATTATGAATGAAGAACGTCTTTGGCTTGCTGAATATAACCGTAATATGAATGGAGAGATTACTCTTAAAGATCGTGATAATGGTAAACCTATTCCTCATACTTCTGGTATGCTTGAGATTTGTCGTGAATCTAATTACGATACTTATGGAGAGTTTTTGACTCTTAATAAGATTAAGCGTATAGTTGGTGATGTACTCGATAGAGATACCGATAGTGGAACAATGGATATTGTTCTTATGGGCGGTAAAGGTTTTATTGAAGATTTTGATGATGCCATGAAAATGGACGCTAAACAGAATGGTTTCTTGACTCCTCTTGGAGATAAAGAAATTGGTACTATGAGTGGTGGTCTTGAATATGGCGCATATTTCCGTAAATATAAAACTGTTGAAGGTCATACTATTACAGTTAAACATTGTTCTTTCTTCGATAAAGGAACTATTGCAGAAGCTGCTAAACAAAATGGTGAAATTCACCCTCGCACAGGTCTTCCTATTACTTCTCACCAAGCATGTTTTATTGATTTCAGTTCTTATGATGGAGAACGTAATGTTCGTATTGTTCGTCGTAAAGGACAAATTTATAAAGCTAAAGTATTGAAAGGTATGAGTGATATTCCTGCTTCTTGGGGAGTTCCTGATAGTAATTATATTTCTACTGAAATAGATATGAGTAGATATGAAATTATGTCTTCTCTTGGTCTTCAAGTTAATAATTCTACCAAGATGTTCCTTATTAAATGTGAACTGTAATTTTAACTTATAAATTTAATTCGTATGCAAAATAGTTCTGATAATGGTATGACATTTGGATTTAATAAACCAAATACCGAAATAAATAAACAGACAGTTGAAGATTCTGTTCAATCCCCCGTAGAGAAAGTTGATACTATTCAACAATCTACTACTTCTAAGATTGATATAGAAAAAGGTGCTGACAGAGAAGATTTAAGTGAAAATCAACCTTATACTGATATTCGTTCCATAACTATTATGCTTGTTAAGAATACATCATTGTATCGTAAAGCAAATGATAAAGTTCTTCCTAAGCGTATTGATTATATTGGAAGTTGTTTTAATTCGTCTAAGGTTATTTCAGCTAATCAAGAGGAAGTCAATGCATATTTTCCAAATCTTGTTGGTCTTTCTCCTAATGATCCTTCTTTTATGTTAAGAGTAAAACAATATCTTAATAATATTCGTATTCCTGTTGATGAATTAGGAAAAACATTTGATATTAGTTTTTATTATTATCATAAGAAAGATTATTATAAATTTAAAGCTAAAGAAGAGGCTATCGAAGAAACTTATCAAAAAGCTCCACGTAGAGGCGATGTTGAAATTAAAGCAGCTATTAAAGCTAAAGTTAATGCTCTTAATCTTCTTGAATCTCAAAAACATAAAGTTGGTTATCCTATTAATGTAGAAGATTATCTTATGTATAGACACTGCTTGTTGTATCATAGTGTAGCAAAAGATATGTCTATTATTAATTCTGATACTTCTATACGTTTTTATTTTAAAGATGATAAGAAAGAAGCTGATAAACTTCGCAAATATAGACTTGAAGTTAATAAAGCAAAATCTAATTATGTTGCTTGTATAGCTGATAGTGTTTTATTTGAAGCTGTTTATATTCAATATTGCGTTCTTAATTCTTTGCCTGTTCTTACTTATTTGAATAGACCACAACTTGATAAGGAAATTGATTTGGATAAATTTAGTTCTAATGAACCTGTTAAATTCAATAAAATAGTATATAATAAGGATATTAAACTTATGGCTGTTATTGAAAAACTTATTGCTCGTGGAGAGTTAGTTCGTTCTCAATATAGTCAAAATATTACTACTACTGATGGAGAATTAATAGGTGCTAATACTGGAGAAGCTATTGCTTGGTTTAAGGATCCAAAGAATGCTTCTATGGTAGCTGCTTATAATCATAAATTAAATCTTATTTGATATGACTATACAGGAAATGCACAATGAGTTTAGAACATTTGGGCAAGTAATGGGTTTACAACTTGTTAGAGGTATTCTTCCAGAGTCTATAGACGTATATCTGAATGCAGCAATTAATGAAACTGTTAGAAATATAATTAGTAAAAATGTTGCTAATTCACTTCAAGTTGGAATATTACCGCAAGCTGCTTCTATTACTCCAATTAATGCTTTGAGAACTCTTTATAGAGTTCATCATACTGATATTACAGAAAGTGATTATTTTAATAATAATCCTTTTGAGCTTATTGTTGATTTCCATAATGTTTTATTATATACTGATTTTTATATTGATTACAAAAACGGCAAAAAAGATGTACATTGTAGACTAATAGAGCCCGATAGACTTTCTGACGCTTTGACTGATTATTGTACTCGACCGACAATTAATGAACCTATTGTAACAATGTTTACAGAAGTAGCTGAAAATTATCTTACTGTTCTCAAAGTTATGACAGGTCAGACTGAGAGTGATGACAAAAAGGTTATTGATGGAATAAAGATTTGCTATATTAACAATCCTAAGATTGTTAAATATAATGTTGAAGGTCAAAATGAAGGTGTTGATTGTGATTTACCTGAATATCTTCATGAGGAAATAGTTCAGTTAGCTGTTAAAAAGTATATTGCTTCTATTAGTCCAACGGTGTCTCAACAAAAAAATTAAACGATTTTCTTAATTTATTAAAATAGTTATAGAGTTATGCGACAATTTCTTTTAGGTAAAAACGTTGCTTATCCTACTACTGCTTTGAGCAATGATAGTGTAGTTGATGGTGCAATTGGTTTTTATTTTAGAAAATCTGATAAGACTATTTCTCCTACTGCTACTGGTACAGAGATTACTAAAGATTGCATGTTGATTGTTAATCGTCCTGTTGATAAAGGAGGTCATGTTGTAATTCCTATTCATAAAAATAAATTTTCTTATGTAAAAGGAGTTTATCAAGCTGGTAAAGTATTTAAACAAGTATTTACTATTCCTGCTCCTACTACGATTGGTGAGTATTCAATGATTGTTGTCCTAAAGGGTGTCGGATTTAATCAACGTAATAAATGGACTGCTTCTGTTTACGTTAAAGATGTAAATAAGACTGCTAATGAGCTTGCAGAGGCTTTGGCTAAAGCTATTAACAATAATACTGTTGGCTCCAAAGTTGTAGCTACTGCTTCTGAAGCAACATTGACTATCGATGGACAAGTTGTAGGTATGGATTATGAAGTAATTCCTGCTGATTTACTTACCGGTCTTGCTATTACTTCTACTCAAAAAGGAGAAGCTGCTTATGGAGATGCTCAATATATTATTGATTTAGCAAATAAAGCTGCAGCTGATGCCGGATTTGAATATACATATCAAGAAGCTGGAGAATTAATGAGACCTCATTATCCTCTTAATCCTCTTGAAGTTTCAGATGCTGCTGATAAAGGATTTACTATTTTCACCTTGTCTTTTGCTGAACCTCGAGATGTTAAGACAAGAGATGAAGTTGTTAATCAAATTGTACAAGTTGCATTTCCAACTGGTGCTGAACAAATTACTACTTTTGAAACTGTTTGTAAAGCGCTTGCGGGTTAAACTTTTAAAATAAAAACTATCGTTATTGCTATTAAATAGCTTAACGATAGTTTTCTTATAGAATATGGGAGAATTGTTAGAAAGTTTACGTTTAGGAATAACTCCCGGTATTATTGTTCTTATTTATCTTATTATAATTAAGGTAATTGATACTAAAAAAGAATCTAATGCCGTTAAGATTAATAAAGAAGTTACTGAATGTTTTCGTAAATTAAATTCGTTTTTAGATTATATCACTAAAGATATTCTTAACGATGCTGAAGAAAAACGAGATTATGCTATTAAAAATTCTTTTAAAACATTCGCTAATTCTATTATTCGTCACGCTACTTCTGTTGTTGTAATTAATAATATAGATAATAATAAAGAAAATATTATTGAAAATATTCATTATATTGTAGAATCTAATTATTATAGGCTATATAATTTAATGTTTCTTTATAAACTATGTGGTTATATAAAACCTGAATGGAAAACAGAAATAAGCGAAGATGTTGTTGAAATTATATATAATGATGAATTTTCTAAAGAAGAAAAATTATATAATATAAATAATAAAATTAATATAAAAATTGACGGATGTATTTCTATTGTTATGAAACAATGTCATACTTATGCCAAATAATTATTTAATTATAAGAGATATTAATAATAGAGTTAATCGTATTGCTTTGATGAATATTGGTTTTGTTCAAAATCAATGTTGTGAAACAAAGAATATGATTATTCCTGTTTTAATACATTGTATAGAAAATAGTCAATTATTTACCGAAGAACAATTAAATAATCTTGCTAATATTATTAATAGTTTAAATATAAATTGTGTATGAGCGATGTTAATTATGTTTATTTGACTATTCCACAAGATTATATTTGTATATATCATAAACTACTTATTTTAATGTCTAATATAGGCAAAGAAATAATTAATGATTGTTCTGCTACCTGTAAAGGTAATAATAAAATTATAATTGATTGTTGGAATACTTTTCAATCCGCAATAGCTTGTAAAGCATTAAAAAAGGATAAAGAAGCTGGTTTGCTAATAAAATATATTACTTCTCAAATTGATAAACTCTATACTGGAGGTGATTATGTTCAACAAGATGTTTTTGTTTATTTGGACAATAATTATCTTAAAGCAAGAGTAAGTTGTGAAAATAATATTCCTAAAGTAGATGTTGATGTTGATAGCGGATATTTACAAGTTATTGAAGATTCTAATACTAAAGAGTTTGTACTAAAAGATGAAGATTTAATTGTTAAAGATAAATGATATGGTTACTAATGAGAGGAATATAGGAAAAGTAAGTATTAGTTGTGATGGTGTATGGGATATTAGAAAGGATTATGATAAACTTTGTTTAGTTACTGATGGTTCTTATAATTATATATCTCGTAAACAAGTTCCAAATGGTACTGATATTACTAATGAAGAATATTGGCAAAAATTATATAGTGTTATTTCTACTAACGGTTTTTATCGTATTCCGGGCAATATTGAAGATATAAATATTAATACTAATCCTGAAGGTCTTGAAATAGTTTTAGGAAATTATTTGGATTTAAAAAGTGCTGTTTTAAGTAATAATATTGTTCTTACAAAAACTTCAATTCTTAATGTTATTATTGGTGGTATTGATGGTTTAAGTGTTGCTATTGAGTATATGTATTTTGGAGAAGATAAAATTTCTAAATATCAATATTTTTTACGAGTTGACGAATATTATAAATGGAAACAAGTTTCTTCCATACAAGAACAAATATTTTTAGAAGTAGATGTTGTTCTTGACGATACTTCTAACAATGCTGTTGCCAATAAAACAGTTACTTCAATAATTAAAAAGATTATTAATTGGCATTAAATTATTAATCATCATTTAAAATATAAAAGTAATGAAATATAACGATTTGCAAACTAAAATTCTTACCGAATTTACAGGTATATTGTTTAGTGGTCTCAAAGCAAGTTATAAACCTGCTGCTGATCATTTAGATAAACTTTATTTTGCTACTGATACTCACGAGCTTTTAGTTAATGGTACTTCTTATTCTGGTGGTGTAAGCGCTGTTAGTATTGAAGGAACTACTCTTAAAATTACTATGGTTGACGGTTCAAGTAAAACTGTCGATTTAGCTGAAATACTTAAATATAAATCTGCTTTAGCTGACGATATTGCTACTGTTAATGCTCTTGGAGGTATTCCTGCTGGAACAACTGTAGCTCAACTTAAAAATAAAACTTTTTCTCAGCTTTTTGATGAACTTATATTTCCTACTGTTAATCCTACATTTGAGAATCCTACTGCTTTTTTAAGTTTGAGGAGTACTTCTACTACTCCTACAATTCAAGAAGTTGGTACTACAGGTGCTTCTGTTCCTGTTGCTGCAAGTTTTAATACAGGATATAATCCCGGTGCTATTAAAATAGCTGGAGTTAAAAAACAAAATAGAGGTGGTGATTTGAAATCTAATGAATCATTTATTTATATAAATAATGCTCCTGCTAGCAAAAAGTTTCCTACAGAAATTCCTGAAGGTAGTATAATTTATAAATATAGAGCAGCTTATGCTCAAGGTCCTCAACCTTTAGATAGTAAAGGTAATAACTATCAAACTCCTCTTCCTGCAGGAACAGTTGATAGTGCTGCTGTAACTATTAATGGTGTATATCCTTATTTCACTAATAAAGATAATAATGAAGCTTTTGCTAAATTAGCACTTACTACTTCTAATACTCTTAGTGCTGTTAAATTTAAAGCTGAAGGTCCTAACAAACATACTTTTAAACTTCCTGTAAAATATACTTTAACTAAAGTTGAACTTCTTAATACTTTGTCTGGTAAATATGAAAATTATGGTATAGATAAATTTACTAAGACAACTGAAAATATTGAAGTTCAAGGTAAACAAGTTGAGTATGCAGTTTATACTCGTAACGATGCTGGATTTAATGGAGAAAGTACATTTAATATTACATTTAGTAAATAATAGAAAGGAGTTAATGATATGGCAAGAGAAAGAGGCACATTTAATTTTAGTGCAAGTCTTGAAGTAAAAAAACAAGCACCACTTGACGCAAGACAAACATATATTACTTATGAAGAATTAACTCAACAATCTACATGGGTTGATAGTGATGGTAAAGTTTGGCTGTTTAAAGGTCTTATTGTTCCTGTTAACTATAATGGACAAAATGCTTTGTTCATGCTTATTAATCCCGACGCTTATACTTCTATTTCTTCTTGGATTCGCGTTGATGGTAATGCTGGAGAATCTCCTATCTATACAATTTCTGATTTAAGTACTTTATCTGAAAGTTCTGTTAAAAGTGAAATTGTAGATATTTTAGGAGAATATAGTGATTTTTTAGATGCTTATAATAACAATAAATTACTATTATGTGTTGTTGATAATTATTATACTGTTGGATCTATAAATCATGAAGGATCTGTAGTTGGAGAAGGTAAATTTATTATAACTATTAATAGTAATTCCAGCGGTAATCCTATAATTACAAAATATGTTATTAAACATGATAATAATGATTGGCTTGAATCTTTAGGTGTTGAATCTATTACTCCACAAAAATTAGCTGTTGCTGAAGATTTAGAAAGATTAGATAATATATATTTTCTTGGAGATATTTTAACTCTTACAAACCAATCTGTATCTACTATTACCACTATTCTTACACCTTATACTGATTTTGAGAAAGCTTTTTTTAGTAAAAAAATATTTATTGCTAAAACTCAATGGGGGCAATATTATGTAAGAGTAGCTAGGATTAGTTCAACCACTTATTTAATTAACGCTATTGTAAGTGGTGAAGATAATTATACTCATATTTTAAAATTTAGAGCTATTCATACTGAAAATTATTGGGATAGTATTTCTAATCTTACTAAATACTCTATAGCAACAAGTGATGATTTAACACGTAAAGTTACAAGAGTTGTAGCTGCTGCTAATAAAGGTATTGAAATAGGTGGTTCTGAACAAACACCTACTGTTGGTATTAAACTTGATCCTACTCAAGGAAATGTTACTCTTAGTTTAGGGGCTAATGGTCTTAAAGCTGAAGATACAACTGCTCTAAGAGATGTTACAGGTCAAAACTTTATTAAGAAAAACGGTACTAATGTAGAAGGTCATCTTAATCTTACTTATAATACTGAAACTAAGAAGATTAATCTTGAAGGTTTTGATTCTTCTATTATAGCAAGTATTGACGCTACTGCATTTATTAAAGACGGTATGATTAATACTGTTGAGCTTGTAACAGATCCAGAATCTCATGACCCGGGTACTTATCTTGTTATTACTTTTAATACTGATGCTGGTAAAGATGCTATTTATCTTGATGTAAGTAGTCTTATAGATGTTTATGAAGGACACAACGGTATTAAAGTTACAGGAAAAGATATTCATTTAATTATAGATCCAACATCTGAACCTTATCTTTCTTTAAGTGATTATGGTATTAAAATTGAAGGTATTAACGCTAAAATAAGTGAAGTTGTTGAACAAGCTATAATTGAAGCATTTGCTTGGCATGAAGTATAAAGTATAATATATCTACAAATCATAAAAAGTATTATAATACAAATCATAAAAAGTATTATAATACTTTTTCTAATTAATATAATAGTATGGCTAAAAGATTTAATGTTTATGGAACTTTTTCTAATTTTTTAAGCGAGAGAAATCTTGTGGCTGATGAATTAGCTGTAGTTAATACTGCAGCTAATGATTTCCCTAAAGGAGCATTATTTTGTAAAGGACGTCTTATAAGTAAGCCTCAAATACCATTTGCTGGGGTTGTAGAAAATATTATTCAAGAAGTAGTTGTACAAAATACTACTATAACTAATACTAATTTATATTTTTTACAAGATAAAAATTGTTTTGGTATTGGATATTGTACTTATGCTGGAAATAATACTGATAAATTAAGTGTTAAATTTCATGGTCAATATGTATTTAATAGAAATCAAGTTACTAATGCTACAGCTTATGGTTTAAAATATGTTCAAGATACTGGAAGTAATCAATATAAACTAATTCCTAATGAAGATTTTGAATATTATATTTATAATAGACCGGGATTAACTTATAGAATTGTTGGTAATCCAGATAATCATTTTTGTAAATTACATACTGATTATAATCTTAAAACTGGAGATTATTTACTAAGAGATGGTACAATTCTTCCTTTAGAATATTACAATACTAATTTTAATTCTATGATATTTGCTATAGTTGTTAATACTGAATATAGAAGTTTTTTACCTTTTCCTATTATTCGTTATAGTGGAATATATATACAATTTGAAAGTTTTGACCAAACTATTATTAATGATTTAGCAAGAAGTTCTATAAATGAACATAACGGTAGTAATATACTTATGTCTATTTCAAGATATATGAATATTGATAGACTTATGCCCGTTTCACGTTTTAGAGCAACATTTCCTTCAATATATCATGGATATACGCAACCAGTATGTAAAATGTATATTCCTACTGTTTTTGAATATATAAAAATGGTTAGTAATTTAAAATTTGTTGAATCTATTAATAATCTTGATTCTTCTGCTATAGATGTTATATCGTCTGGACAATCTTTTTCTACATTTGCTAATCTTGAAATCGCAAATGATAATAAAGATTATATTAATATAATCAAAAATGGAGATATTTTTAGTACAAGTTTAATTAATGCTATGTCAAATTTTTTCTTTTTAGGAAACTATTAAAATAAACAATTATAATTTTGTTATTTAATATAAAGATATTATATTTAGATATATGTTGATTTAAGTATTGTTGATAGCAATAATAAACAATATGTTAATTAAAATAATATTATGGATATTACAAATGTAGTTTTTAGTGATATACTTAATCACTTTAATTTTTCTTATATTTTTTCTATTGTTATACTAACTTACATTATAATTAAATTTATTGATTATATTAATAAAGATAAAAAAGTTTCTACTTGGAGTAAACGTATTGTTCTTATAATATCTATTATATTTATTACTGTTGCTTATATATTTTCTGGTTATAAAGATTATATAACTTTGATTAATTCTGCTATTTTTTCTCCTGTTTTTTATAGTTGGTTACTTAAACCTATATTTGATAAACTTGGAGTTGGTTATAAACATATTGATAAACTTTAAATTAATTATACAATTATGAATACAAAAGAAATTGCTGCAAAACTTAATTGTGCTATGCAAGCTGTTCCTCTTGCAAAAGAACAAAAAGATGTAATAATTAATATTATTCTTCAATTAGCTGAACAATCTTCTAAAGAAATTCCTACTTATGAAGCTGCTACAGAAGAAGAACTTGGTCTTGTTAAACAAGCAGCTACTATTGATGAAGTTTCAGGAGATACAGTTGAAGATGTTAAAACCACAGTTAATACTTTACTTGCTAATCTTAAAACTGCTGGTATTTTAGCTTAATCTAATATTATTATGGGTAGACCTAATAGAGGTACATGTAGTGCTGGACCTAAGAAACCAAATCCTCCTATTAATAGACCTCAATATGGTAATGGAGGTAAAAAGAAATAATTGTTGATGAAAAGACTATTTATAGTTCTGATAAAGTACATACCTATCATACAAATGGTAGGTATGTTGTTTAATAATATATTATATTGTTTTAGCGATATTTATATTATTAGTTATCTATTAGATTTTATAATAGGTAATTCTATAACTACTACTTTTCTTTTATATGTTTGTAGTTATGTTTTTGGTTTTTGTAAATGGCATCGTTTTATAATTACTGCTAATATTATTAATCTTTTAATAGCTAATTTAGATGCTTATTATCGAATACCTATTTCTGATATTCAATTACTTATTGTTTATCATTTTGTTGCTGCGCTATTTATTTGTATATCTACATATATTCATATTAAAAATAATTGTGATGAACGTAAAGTTAAAAGTACTAAGAAAAGTACTTGAATAAGCAATTGATAATATTGATGCTGGTAATAGTAATCATAGTGATGATGAATTAGACGATATTATATCAAGTCTTACTAAGTTAAACAGCGGTATTAAACGTATAAGTAAACGTGAAGCCTGCGAACGTATTTTACATTGTAGTCCAAGTACTTTTGATAATTATATTAAATTAGGATTAATTCCTCGTGGTCATAAAGAATACGGTTTTAAAGAACTTAATTGGAGTGAGAAAGATTTTGATAAAGCTACTTTAGCTCGTATTAAAAAGTATAAAGATAAACAAGGCTTATAATATATTACGAATATAGTTATACCTTAATTAATTGAAAAACGCATAGTTACAAATAGCATTGTAATTATGCGTTTTTTTTGTAAATGAATTTTGTTATTTGTAAACGTAATCGATTACAAACTTATTTATTAACTAATTTAATTATTAATCTTATGGTTCTTGTAGATAAAGAAAATGTAAAAGGTTATGTTCAAATGGACGAAAAAGAACATACAAAGAAAGAATATGCTTCTAAAGGATTGGCTGGAACTGCTCTTGGACTTGGTATTGGTGGTCTTGCTGTTTCCTTGCTTAACAATGGTTGTAATCCTCTTGGAATATTTGGTAGAAATTGTGGTACTAATGCTGGAGAAGTTGCTATAGTTGCTAATGAACAATATCTTGAACGTAAACAATGTGCTGATTTTGTAGAACTTGTTAATGGTATGTGGCAGAAAGCATATGATGCTCAAAAAGCTCGTCAAGACGATAGAAATGTTCTTAATGCTGAATTATTTAGTATTTATTCTGCTATGCGTAATGGTTTTGACGCTATTAATGCTAAACATAATGAAGACGCATTTAATTTGTATAAGTATTCTCGTGATAGCAAAGATGAATTGTCTTCTGAAATTGGAGAACTTCGTACAGAACTTGCTGTTTTAAAAGCTACTCGTCCTTATCAAGACGCTTTGATTCAGTGCGATATTCGTCGTGTTGCTGAACATGCCGATTTTAATTTGTGGCGTAGAACTTGTCGTATGATAAGTGGTGAAGTAGTTCTTCCTAATACTCCTGTTATTGAAGGTTATGCAAGTTATAATCCTTGCCATATACAGTCTACAACTCCTGCTCCAGCAGCATAATTTAATACTCTAATTGAAGTAGGAGACTATTCTCCTACTTCTTATTTTATATAACAAATCAAACGACAAATTAATATGACACCTCAATATCAATTTAATCTTGGTCAAGCAGATCCTTTATTAAGTATAGCTCAAAATAATCCTGAAGGATATATTTCTGTTATTGAACAGGAGCTTCAAAAACTTAATAATATAAAACAACAGCTTATACAAGCTAAACAGCCTACTCAACAAAACATTAATAATGCTATAAATATTTGGGATTCTATTAATAATGAAATTGCTTCTATGACAAATGATCAAAAAGAACTTTTAGCTAAAGATGAAACTTATATTTCTATTGAAAGAGAATTTCAACTTATGATTCAAGAAGAATTAATTAATTCTGTTAAAGATAAAGTTGCTGCTTCTCCACGAGGAAAAGAATTACTGGAAAAACAATTAAATAATATAAAAGTAAAGAAAGAAGAAATTATTAAAGAAGCTAATAAAAATATTGAAGTTTTTAAGAGATTCCAAGAAGCTGCTCGATTAAATCCTAATCTTACTTATGCAGAATTTGTTAAATCTTTAAATTAATATATTATGGTAGAAAGAAAAGTTATTGTAGATAAAGTATCTACTTTTGTTGGAGAAAAACTTAATGAAGTATTAGATAGCAATCCATTTTCTTTTATTATAAAACCTTATGTATCTCGTGTAGCTAATAATTATATTGGTAAATTAGATGGATTATTAAAAGCTATTGAAGATAAAGATGGTAAAGTTGATATAGAAGGTATTTTAAGCGAAAGTATTGATAATTTAGTTGTTGCCCAAGTTAAAAAATATCCTAATGTGTTTAGTGGTGTAGAAATTGGAGGAGAAACAATTAAAATTAATATTCCTTCTTTTGATAAACAACTTGTATTTGATTATAATGATATTGAAACTTTTAAACAAAATATTTTAAATTAATATTTTATGTCTAAATATAAAGATATTATAAATAGTTATAAAGAAGCAAATGTTTCTTCTACTGAATTGTATAATGGAATTATGAGTTTACATAATGTTTTTGATTATGTTGAAAAACAAGATAATAAAACATTTTGGAAATCTATGAGAAAACTTCATGAATCTATTAAAGATGCTCATTTTGATGAAGAATATGCTAAATGGCAAGTAAGTGCTATGTATCATACTGCTGATAACTGTAAAGTTTGTAAAGGAGAAATATATAATTACGATTGTGCTAAAAATGTATTTGATAAATATGTTCGTAACATAAATAATAGTATTACTGTATGGGACGTTTATGTTGCTATTAACGCTCAATATCATGATTATATTAGATTATATTCTGAATGGTTCCGTAATATTAATAAGAATGAATTAGATAATAAAATTATTGAATCTGCTATTACTTTTTATTTTAAAGATGAAGATTCTGGTAGTACTAAAACTTGGAATTACTTTAAAACAGCTAATTGAGTTTATATTAGATTTGTTGTTGCGGCAATATGTGTTTCTAAACATGTTGCCGCTTTTGTTGTTTATATACTTAATACAAAAAATTTATTACTTTTCTTTGTTCTTTTTCAAGTAATATTATATTTGCTCGCAGCTATAATATTGAAATGTATAATCATATAAATAGTAAATGTATGGCAAGTATTAATCAACTTATTTCTGAAATTGCTCATTCTGTAAAACAAGCAGATAGTATTCCTGTAAGACGTGCTATTAAACTTGGTATTATTCATGCTCGTAATGAACTTATACGTCATAGTTATGCTAATCATAATTATACAGATAAAGTTCTACAACAAAGATTTAAAATTACTCTTATTGATGTTCCTGACGGAGATATTTATCAAACTAAAGATCTTCCTCTTCCTAAAATTAAGAGAACAAAAGTTAAAGTTCCTCGTCCTGTTAGACTAACTAATAATCTTCCTTTTCATTCTGTTCGTACTGCTGGAGTTAAAAATCCTATCATTATTCCTTTTGTTAAAGAATCTGTTTCTAAATATTATGGTAGTCTTCCGGGTTTATGTCCAAGTGTTACATACGATTATATAAATGAATATATTTATATAAATTGTATTAATGATTCTGAATTTAATAATTTAGGATCTATCGTTATAGAATCTGTATTTGAATATCCTCATATTATTGAAGTAGAAACTAATGATAAACCTTTTGATATTGATTCTATAAGTGATGACGATGAATTTCTTCTACCAGAAGATATGATTACTTCTATTAAGAAACTTATACTTGAAACATGGAATGCTAATGTTATACGTGATACTGCTGAAATTCCTTCTGTTAATTTAGCATAACGATAAAGATATTATGATACCTGATGTAAAATTTAAAAATTATTATCTTCAATTTATTTATAGTGCTAAAACAGATATTGTTAAGTATAAAAATGAATTAGAAGAAATTGTAATTAATAAAGAAGAACTTTATAATTATCTTGATAATAATAAACAATTACTTATTGAATCGTATAATATTAATTTAGATGATTATAAAACTGAATGGATAAATAAAGAATATAATACTTCTGAATTACTTTATAATAAAGTTATTAAATTATTCTCTGTTGCTAATGAAGATGATAATAAATTTATTATTGTTCAACTTATTAAATATTGTAATACTCTAAGACAAGAATATAAATATAATAAATTTATAGAACTTGCTAATAAACGTAGTACTATTCTTTCAAGTAAATATAGAGCTATTATTAATGCGTATTATGCTAAAGTTCATAAATGTATTCTTGAAGGTAAAGGTTATAAGTTTGGTTACGGTATTGGTACTTATTATATTAAATATAAGAAATTTAGTAATAGACATCGTAGTACTGTAACTGTTCTTGATTATTCTGCTACTGCTGCTCGTAAAAAAGAATTACTTGCTCAAGGTATTAAACTTTATGATGAAAATGAAGCAGCTTGGTATAAGTTTAGAAATATTCCTTATGATGGTGTGGATTATAGAGTTTTTAAAAATAAAGAAGGTGAATATCTTATTCGTTTTAAAGATTCTAAAATGATTAAAGATAAATTTCTTCAATATGAACATACTGAATATCTTGCTAATAAGTATAGAGGTATGAGTTATAAACAAATAGCAGATACTGTTTGTAATACTATTGAAGATATTTATAATTTACAATTAGATATACGATATAAACTTAATATATTGTTATATAAATATCCAGAGAAATGTTTAAATTTTATGAGATATGATTAAACAAGATACAACTAATATAGAAAGAATTATTGCTAAAATAGATAATGATTTTAATCCTGATAATAGTGATTGGATTCCAAGAGTTGGAGTTTGGACTTTAGAAGTTATGGGACAACTTAATATATTAAATACTGAAAGAGCTAAAGTTCAACTCCCCGTAAAGGAGAGAATAGCAATTAGTGCTTGCCCAATAGCTAATGCTAATATTAAAGTTTATGATAATAAAGGTTGTGAAGTGAAAGAAGCTAATAGTGAACGATGCTGTAATGGTTGCTTCTCTACGGGGGAACCTGCGAGTGAAACGAGCAGTTCTAATGCAGTAAATACAACAGATATTTATCATAATGATAATCCTGCAAAAGTTCCAGATTATCTTCTTGCTGAAACTCTTAATGATAAAGAGTGGCCCGGTAGATATAGAGTAAATGAGTATAATTATGTTGGTAAAACAACTAATCGTACTCATAATTTTGTTATAATAGATGGTAATAAAATTGAACTTGATTTTGATACTGATTGTATTACTATTGAATATGATACTATCAAAACTGAACGTAGTAAAGTTTATGGTTGTGAATTTCCTGTTATTCCAGATAATGCAATTCTTGTAGAAGCTATTGGTTTTTATTGCATGTATAAAATGTTATGCCGTGGATATAAACACCCTGTGTTTAATCTTAGTGCTTCTCAATATGGTACTAATCCTTATTATACATGGTTACAACTTAAAGAAGAAGCTAAACGTTCTGTTATTAATCGTGGACAAGATATTGATAGTGCTCATAAACAATGGCGTAACGCATTCTTTAATTTCACCTTTAATCCAAAAGGGTAATAAATAAACGAGAATAGCTAAAATTAGCTTTATGTTGAATTTTATGTTAGAAAGTGATTAATTGTATTAGGTTAAATCAAGATTAAATATAGAGCTAAAAATAGCTATCAAAATATATAATATTTTATAATTAATATAAAAGTTATTATGAGTGTAGTTCCTAAACTTAATCTTAATAAACACCCTAAAGATTGTGATAATCTTTCTTTAGTTGATGCTCGTAATATTAAGATTAGTCATGATGAAAGTTGTATTACTAATGAAAATTCTATAATAACAAATGCTTTAATACAAACTGCTATACATAATATTTATCGTAATAATTTTCTTATTAGAGGTATTATTCCTATCAATACTGGTATAGTTTTATTTGTTCAAGATTATAATAAAGTTGAAGCTAATATTAATAAATTAGATATATTCGTATATAATGAAAAGACCATTGATAAAGATGAAAATATTTATTTAGCATATAGCGGATTGTCTTATCATGGTGGTAAAATTACTGGAAGTTTTACTTATAATGTAGAAAATGATTTAATTATTGCTTTTAGTGAATATGATTGTAACAATAATGAATTAGTTCCTTTAAGAACTATTAATTTAGGTAATCCAGATAAAGCTGGTGCTGAAGATAATGGAGATATAAGACAAGTAGAAAGTAAATTAAGTATTGTTCCTGAAGTTAAACTTCCTGCTGTAAGTAATATTGAATATGTTAAAGGTAATGCTTATAAAGGTTGGTATTATCTTTTTATTCGTTACAAAATAAATAAAACAGATTATACTCAATGGTATTCTATTGGCTATCCTATTTATGTAGATGTTATTAATAGAAATAATATAGTTCGATATATTTTTAATAGAGATGCTTTTCCTGAAAAAAAAGAAGAGACAATTAAAATAGACCAATTAACAAATTTAATTATTGCTCGAAAACCGTGGGACGGATATGGAGTTGGTTTTTCTGATTATATTAGTGATACAACAGATATATGTAATGAAACTTTTAAAGTAGCTATTAAAGATTTAGATGTTAATTATAATATATTTCAAATAGGTATTATTTGCTCAAGTAAAAGTTATACTAAATCTTATAAAACATTTGATATTGATATTGTTAAAAATATTATTAATTATTATACTCTTAATTTAAAGAATTGTGAAGAATATGGTAGTCAAGAATTAATTGCTACTTATTATAATTATTTTAATGTTAAAAATATTATTAATTATAAAAATAGATTATATATTGCTGGCTATAATGAAAATAAAATAGATGAAGAAGAAATTATTAATTCTGTAAAAAATATTACTGTTGGTTTATATACGACAGTAATTAATACTTCTACTGCAGAAAATACTAATATTCGAGAAGATGTTACTGTTTATAAAGAAAATCCTAATCCTTATCAATTTGATGAATCTATATATCATGTTAATGCTACTATAGAAATTCCGTTTAGTAAATATTTTTCTTGTGATGATACAGATTTAGTTGATTTTCTTGATAATGAAAATAATAGAATAAATGATCATACTATTAAAGCTTCTGATCTTTATATAACTACAGCTAATGAAAATAATGTAATAGACACAAATAGAATAAACGGGTATTTTGCTATAATTAATGTTAATTATAAAAATATTGATTATAGTAGGAATCAAATATATAGAATAGTTATTAATGATGATATGTCTAATATTAAAGTAATTAATAATATGAAAATTGCTTTACAATTAGGCTTTCCTTATATTAAAACAGATAAAGATTTTATTAATAGAAAACTTACTACTACATTAATTCCCGGAGAAGTATATAATTTCTTTATTCATTTTGTAGATAAATATGGTAATTTTACTAATGGTTATAAAATAGATAATACTTTTCCTCAACACGTTAATAAAGACGGAAATAAAGTAGATGGAGTAGTATTTATTATTCCAGTTCCTCAAATTGAGTTTGAACAAGATAGATTAGATTATATATATTGTAGTGTTGATAAAACTGCTAAAATAAATGATATTATAATTAAGACACTGTTAACTTCAGGTTATATTATAAATGATTATAAAAATCCTGCTAATCATATGATTAGATATTATGCTGATTATAATTTTATTACTAAAGAATTAAGTAGAGAAATACAAGATGAAATTAAAACAGAAGATTATGATTATGTTAAAAATAAATTAATTGATTCTGTAAAACCTTTTATAAATCAAAATTTAAATTATGAATTTTATAAAATATTTACTTTTAATAATTATATAAATAATGGAGAATATGGTTTTGATAATTATATAAACGTTAATGGAGATAGTTTATTTAAAGTTCCATTTAATAACATAGATGTTAATAGTCATAGAGTTTATCATCCTTATTTTAATAATATTAATATACCTAATAATTATGTTGGATATTTTATTTCTTATGAAAAATTTGAAAAAAGAAGTAAATATACTGGACTACTTACTATTAATGATTTTAGAAATACAGATACTATTATAGTTAAAGGAGATACTAATTATAATGACTATTCATTAGCAAATGTTACTATTAGTAAAGGAATTAATAATCATAATACTGTAAAATTATATTCCGGCACTATATATAATGCTAAAATAGTTAATAATAAAATAACAGATGGAAATTTAGCTTATGGTGTTATTGAAAATGGCGGAGGAAGTATTTCTGGAAGAATTATTGATGGATTAATAAATACTGTTGCAAGTATTACTGGTAATTATAGTGAATTAGAAATTATAAATGGCAATTTAAGAATATATGATAATACTGATAATGTAGTTAAAAAAGATTCATTAAATACGATGAATTCTAATACTATGAATTTTTATTGTGATAATTTAGATATAGATGATACTTTAGAATTAGATTTTGATTTTCTTAGAATTGAAGGAAAAAACGTTTTTGATTATTATGATATTCCTAATATTAATTATTATCAAAGAAATGCTCCTTTTGGATTCGTTACTGATATGAACAAAGTTCAATTACAAGATTATAATTTTGAAAAACTATATCCTATGCCTAATTATAAATTAGCTGTTGCTAATTCTGTAAAAGATAATCGTATTGGTATAGGGACATGTATAGTTATTGATAATAAATATGATCTTTTTGTTAATGCTACTGAAAAGAAAAATAATGATATTAATTTATATAGAGTTTCTTTAGTTAAAGATAATCCTAATATATATAATAATAATAATAAAACTCTTATTAAATTTACTGATGTTTTTTATAACAAAAATAATACTGGAATTATTAGTACAGGTCTTAATGGCGTTTATACTTATAGTGGCACTATTATATATGCCGATACAGGTGTTGTATTTAATGAAACAAATGGTATTGTGACTATGCAAAATGCTGAATATCAATATTATCCTACTACTGTTTCTCCTGAGCATAATGAAACTTATGAAAATGATAGACCGTTTATGTGTTATTTACAAATGCCTGTTATTGATACAGTTTTTCATGAAAGTAAATGTTTTAAAAATGAACCTAAACCTCAATCTTATGTAACTAAACCTGCTTCTGAAAATGATAGTGCTCAATATAGAACAGGCTATATAGTTACACCAGCTAATTCTATTGATCTTTTTGAAAATAGACAAGGTAGTGCTGACCAATTTAATCCTAAAACTTATAGTAATTATAGAGAAGATATTAAAGATATTGATGTTTATAATAAAACTATTCGTAGAAGTAACGTTATTCAAGATGAATCAAGAGAAAATAGTTGGCGAAAATTTTCTTTAGAAGCATATAAAAATATTACTGAAAATAAAGGTATTATTACTAATTTAGTTGGAATTGGTAATTTAGTTTTAGCTCATACTGAACATAGTCTTTTTATGTTTGATTTAAATAATGAACTTAAAACTATTGACCAAAATATTCAACTTCATCAACCAGACGCTTTTGATGTTGCTTATAAAGAAGTATTTACTTCTGAATTAGGTTATGGAGGTCTTCAAGATAAGCGAAGTGCTATTGTTGACCAATTTGGCTATATATTTTATAATAATGACGATAATAATATTTACAGATTTGATAATAACCAATTAGCTATTATTAGTAACGATATTGTTGAATGGCTTATTAAAGCTAAACCTAATAATGTAAGATTTGCTCATGATATTAGAAATAATCGTTTACTTATTAAATTTGATTATGATATATTTAGAAAAAATGAAGATAGTAGTACTTTTACTCAAAAACGTAATTTAGTTCTTAGTTATAATTATAAAACTCAAAATTTTATTTCTACTCATAGTTATTATTTTAGAGATGCTTATAATAGTAAAAATAGAGTTTATTTTATTAATGGTTTTCAAAGCGGTAATTTAGTATATGATACTATTTATAATTTTACTGAAGCATTTAATAATTATTGTACTTATGCTAATATTTATGGTTATGCTAATGCTGTTGAAGGATTTAATAATAGTTGTAAACTGTCTTTTATTATTAATGAAGGATATGACATTGTTAAGTTTTTAGAATATATTACTTATAAATTATATAAAGTAGATGAATCTGTAAGAGGTGATGTTCCATTCCCCGTAAAGAAATTAGATACTCCTTATGCTGGTCAAATACTTAGAGTTTATAATGATAATGTTAATACTAATGATATAAATATTACTGTTGATAATGAAAGCATTAATCCTAATGAACATAAAAATATTTTTGGTAATTATAAAAAACCTTATTGGGATTTAGGTAATTGGAATTTTAGTTATCTTAGAGATATGATTGGTAATGAAGGAGATCAATCTGCTGCTGTTATGAGTAGACTTTATGGTAATTACTTTATTGTTGAATTTGAATTTTTAATGCAAGATAGACGTATTGATTTTGAATCTCTTAGTTATAAAATAAGTAAGTTATGAAAAATAAAATTGTTAAACGTGATAAAGCATTTTTAGGTAGTATTATAGGAGCTGTTGGTGGTGTTATAGGTTCTGCTATTGGTGCTGCTAAAAAAAGAAAAGCAGAAGAAAAAGCATTTAAAATGCAGCAAGAAGAACAATATAGACAAGATAGTTTAGCGGCTGCACAAGCTATGACTCAAAGTTATGCTAATCAAGATTATGTTGATGAATATAAAAAGAAAGTTGTTTTAAAAAATGGTGGAAAAATGAAAATTAAACAAGGTAATTATACAGATAGAATTAAAAATCAAAAGAAGTATGCTTGTGGTGGTAGAAAGAAAGCTAATTTCGGTTCTACTATCGCAAATCAATTTACTGGTAATAATCTTAATGATACTGTTGGAGGAATTGCTTCTGGTGTTGGATCTGTTGCTAATAGTTTAATTGGCGGTCCAAGTACTCCTAAAATGATTAAAAAAGCTGATGGTTTTGATTATGAACAAAAAACTTCTATTACTCCTAATAGTTATTCTTCTACTCAACCTGTTACTCAAAATGTTAATCAACAAGTTCCTAATAATAACCAATACTCCGATAGACTCGCTCAAATGAAATTGGGAGGCTGCAAAGGCAAGAAAAAGCGTAAATAATAGCTGTTATCAGCTCTACATTGATTTTAATATGCTTTCTTGTATAATTAATCAAATTCAATATAAGACAACGTTATAAGGCTTTATATAACGTCAAAATATACAATATAACAGATTATGAGTAATAAAAGACTTAGACCTAATATAGTTCGTGGTGGTATTGCTATACCTATTCCTAATAAAAAGAATTATTACTATATGAAAGGTAGAAAACATGAACAAGGTGGTATTGATATTGGCAAGAATCCTCGTACTGGTTTAGAAGTTGAAGATGGAGAAGTTATGCACATATCTCCTACTGAAGTTAAAGTATTTAGTTCTGTTCCTTTTCTTAATGGTGAATCTCCTGCTGAAAAAGTTATGAAAGGAAATAATCCTAATAAAGTTTTTAATGCTCAAGAAAGATATAAAGATGTTAATAATATTAACGATGATGGTACTAAGAATAATCGAAATACAAAAAATAAAAGTAGATATGGTACTAAGAAAAATGATTTTGAAAAAATTAGAGAAATACAAAGTTTAGCAAATAATGTTTCTACTTTAGAAAATCCTATTATTAGTCCAGATTATACTCCTTATTATGATACTACTGAAGTTGGTAAATTAATTAATCATTCTGAAAATCCTGATAGTATAGAATTTGATAGAATTAATCGTAGATGGTATGCTCCTAAAGGTAAAGGTTTTGATAAAGATAATTTTGGAATGGGAGTAGATAGATATACTGGAGGTAATATTAATGATAAAATTAAAAAAGATTCTAAAGGAAGAGAATATATTACTGAAGAAGATGAAAGAGATTTAAGATTTAAAAGAATTAAAAGTGCTAACCAAAGTGCGAAACGAAGAATAGATTTTATTCGTAAATATTATAATGATGAAGGAAATGTTACTGAAACTAAAGAAGCATTAGTTACTAATTTGATTTATAATAGAGGAAGTGGTAAAACTGCAAGAGTATATTTTAATCCTGAAGATGAAAAATATGTTCCTATGCAAAGAGCTATTCTTAGAGGTACTGATGATGAAGTTAGAGAAGAAATTAATAAAATATATAGAGAAGCTGGTTTAGCTAATAGAGATAATTTAGTTAATAATTTTTATAAAAAAAGAAATAAAAAACGTATGGGTGGTTTAAGTCGTTCTAAAGATTATGGTTCTAAATCTAAACCTTATCCTAATGTAGATAAAAAAGATTTTGCTGGTAAAAATAGAAGTTATCCTATTCCTACTAAGTCTGATGCTATTGATGCTTTAAGACTTGCAGGACTTCATGGACGTGATGATATTAAAACTAAAGTTTATAATAAATATCCAGAACTTCGTAAACATGCTAAAAATGGTGGAGTTTATACAGTTACAAGCAATGGTAAGACAAGTCTAAGAATGATTCCCTCTACGGGGAAACGAATAAAGTTCAAAAATGGTGGTATTGAAGATATTGAAAAAACTGTTACTCTTAATCCAGAAATTTATAGTTTAGGACTTGAAGATGAATTAGCTAATAAAATAAATCAACCAATTGTTAATTATCAATCCCCCGTAGAGAGAATCAAATATGATATTCTTGATACTAATGGTAGATTTAATCCTACTACAGGTGTTGACTTAAATACTAAGCGTAAATATGATAATAAACAAGATATTATGAATAAACGAACTTATAATTCTTTAATTAGCGATGGTATTGGTATTGCTTCAAATATTATTGGAAGTATTATAGGATTTAATGCTAATAAGAAAGCATTAGATAAAATGAAATATACTAAAGCTCCTGTTAATTTAATTCCTTCTAAACTTAAAACAAATATTAATATTAATCCTCAACTTGATGCTATTAGAGATCAACAACAAGCGTATGAACGACAAATTGATGCTAATACTGCAAGTTCAAGAGTTGCTTTAGGTAGAAAACAACTTGGTAGATTAAATACTATTAAATTACTTAATAATATTTATGCTAATAAAGAAAATACTGAAACTGAATTAATTAATAAAGATAGACTTAATCAACAAGCTGTTGCTAATCAAAATATTACTAATTATAATACTTGGAAAGAAAAGAAAAATGCTTTTGAAAATGCTATTATTGAAAAACAATCTGAAAATACTATAGGATTGATTAATAGTATTAATGCTGGAGTACAAAACGCTATTGGTAATTTTGAAAAAAGATTAGCTGCTGAAAATAATATTAGAGCTATTGCTGCTGCAAATCCTAATGTTAATCCTATTATATTAAAAGCTATTGGTGTAAGAGGTATAACAAATGATATGATAGAATCATGGTTGAGAGCATACGGAAATAAAAACAATTAAAAACATAGTTTATATGAAAGGTTTTAATTATATTAATACAGAATATGTTCCAACAGTAGATTTAAATACTTTAGGAAATACTTTTAATACTCTTGAACAAGGTCATAAAGAAGCTATTAAAACTGCTTCTAATCTTCAAGCTGAAATGGCTAAACTTGAACTTAACGAAGCAGAAAATGAATGGAGACAACAAAAGATTTCTGAAATACAACAACTTGTTGATAATAATACTGTATTTGGTAATTCTGCAGCAGCTTTAGATGATATTGTTATTAAAGCTGGTAATTTAGCTTCTGATGCTGGAATGATTGGCAGACTTCAAGCTCAAAAAGATTATACTGATTTTAAAAATAGAGTTATAAATGATAAGACTCTTCCAGAAGATTATAAAGAATATTATTTAGAAAATAATCCTTATTATTATAAAGATATTGTAGATGAAAAAACTGGAAAAGTAATTAGTGGAACAAAATGGAATCCTAATATTTCTCCAACCGCTGTTGTAGATTTATCTTCTTTGATTTCTAAAGGTTTACAATGGGCTGCAAGAGAATCTGGTAGTTATAATCAAGTTCGTTGGCTTGATAAAAACGGTAATCCTACTACTAATCCAAACGAAGTATTTGATGGAGAATATTATGATGATACTACTCATAGTTTTGAAAAACTTGATAGAAGTAAAATAGAAGCTGGTATTAGAGCTGCTATTGAATCTACTCCAGGTGCTAAAGAAAGTCTTCAACAAGATTACGATATTGCTCTTTGGAAACATAAAAAAGCTATAAATGCTACTAAAGGAAAATATAATATTGTGAGTGATGTTACTGACGATAATGGTATAACTCTTTCTCCTCAACAATATTTAAATAAAAGAATATCTCCTGCTTTATATGCTGCTGAATATTATAATACTACTCGTAAAACCACTTATGGAAATGGATTAAAAACTTATAAGGCCGCTGAACAAGCAGCAGAAACTGCTAAAAAGAATGCTGAACTTGACGATGAGTATATAAAATCATTAAATAGAACAAGTGATACTAAACCAATAACTCTTAATTATAATATGACTTCTGAATTAATGAGTAAAAAACAAAATATTCAGAATGATTTATATAATCTATTTAAAACTGCTGTTGGTAGAGACGTTAATGTCGATATGACTAATGCAAGTACAGATGGTTGGAAAAATACTCTTGAAAGAGCATATTTAATTTTTAAAAATAATGGTGCTACAGAACAACAACTTGTAGATTTTAGAGTTAAAAGTAGTGAGCTTATTAGAGAATATAATGAAACTACAATGAATTATGATAATCTAACTAAAGATTTAAAAGGAGATGATAAATATTTAGTAGATTATGTTAATAGAATGAAAAATGGAGGTAGTTTTAACAAAGATAATCCATATGACCAAAAATTATTAAAAGATGTTCAAATTGAATTTGGAGATAAAGGTCAATATTATGATGTTAGTTTTAATAATACAGATGAATATAATCAAGCTATTCAAATTTTAAATTCTAATAATGAAGAAGGTTTTCTTGGTTTAGGCTTTAGTACAGGAAGAAAAGAAATTGACGGAAAAAGTGTTTCTTATATTAGACTTCCAAAAGAATATTATCAAAATATGTTACTTTTATCTAATACTGTTAATGCTGCTGTTAAAGGTAATGTAGATAATATTAATGTACAAGTATTAGATGCTGAATATAATCCTATAATTCCTCAATCACAACAAGATAGTAAATATACAGTTCCTTTATATTATAATTTAAATCCTGCACATAATGCAGCTGTTGGTTTTGGTAATATATATTTATATAATAGATATAAAAAAGCTGCTAATAAAAAGTTTCTTAATTATTCTAACGATTTTATTAAACAACAAGAAAAAATAAGTACTAAACTTGATAATTACGATGAAATTACTATTGGTCATCAATCTCTTAGTGGTGAAACAAATTATCAACAATTACTTTTACATCAACTTAATACTGGTCAAATTGATGAAACAGAATATCGTCTTAGACTTAATATTGACAAAGAAGAACTAATAAGGAAAACTATAGCTCATGGATTTGGAAATACTAAAATGTTTACTGTAGAAGACAACGATGGGTACGGTACTTTTAAAGAAATTACAAATATTAAAGATAGAGAAGATAAAGGTAATGAAATAGTATCAGCTGTTGGAAATGGTAGAGCTGTATTTAATTCTGCTCATAATCCTTTTTTTGGTACTGGCACTAATATAACAATTTATCCTACCTTAGATAGTAATGGTAAACCAACAGGTATTCCAAAAACTTATTTTATTCCCGGATTAGTTAATGATGAAGCACAAGAAGCATTTGAAAATAGTACATATACTAAGGCTTCAGATCATATTGCTAAAATGGACGCTTACGCAATGACATCTAATCTTAGTGAAAGTTTTGAAACTCCTACATTAGGAGCTCAACAATTAATAGCTAATGGTGGTAATATATTTACTTATAAAAATGGAAATACAGCTATTAACATTAATAGAGAAGCAGCCGTAGATATTTATTCAGCTATGAATGAATATATTGATATTCAAAATAATTTCGTACAAGGAAATTTACAATTAGATAATGAAAATGCTATTGAAAGATTAAATGGACGTATTTTTGAAATTGCAAAAACTATAACAACTTCTATTGGAAGACCTGATTTATTAGAACGTTATTATGCTGTTTTAAGTAAAGATTTAGGAAGTAAATTAAACATATAAGATATGAGTAAAGTTATTGATTTTATAAATAATGGAGAATTAGTAAGAAATCCTAAATATAATCCTAAAACTAAAAAGGGGGCCAAAGAGTCCCCTTATCTTGTTTCTAATACAATGAGTGATGATTTTGCTGAAGATGTTAATAGAATGGCTAATAAACTTCGATATACTTCACAATATAGTCCTCGTGAAATAGAAAAGTTTGAAGAACAAGATATTACTGTTAATAATATTGATTCTGAAGAAAGTTTAAAACGTCAACGTGCAGAAAATCAATCTGCTTTTGAACAACTTGGTAATATGATAATACAAGGAGTTGCTAATGAAGCCGTTCTTGGTTCGTTTCTTTCTCTTAGTAATATTGTAGATGCTGTAGGACAAGTTTTTACTGATGAAAATGATTATACTAATCCAGTAAGTGAATATATTGAAGGTATTCAAAATACTATTAGAGATGAATTTGAAATTTATCAAAAAGATCCAAATGCTACTTTTGCATTTGGTGATTTTGGTTGGTGGGCTAATAATGGAGTAAGTGCTTTTAGTACTTTATCTATGATGTTGCCTACTCTTGGTGTTACTAAAGCTATTGGAGCATTAGGGAAAATTAATAAAATAGGAAGAGCATATAATGCTTCTACAAGAGGTTTAGCTAAACTTACTCATAAAGCTATGAAAGGTGCTGGTATTAAAGCTCCTTCAGTTGCTCGTCTTGATAATTCTGTTAAATATATTAATAATTTAACTACTAATGCTGTTCTTTCTCGTACTATGGAAAATTATATGGAAGCAAGAGGTGTTTGGACAGAAACTTATGAATCTACTAAACAAGAACTTGAAAAATATACTGACCAACAATGGAAAGATTTTTATGCAAGAAATCCTGAATTAAATGGTAAAACTATTGACCAAATAGCAAAATATATTGCTGGAGAATCTGCTGATAAAACTTTTATTAATGATTATGCTATGCTTGGTCAAGATATTTTGCAATTTAGAGGTATTGGTCAATTATTTGGTAAAGTTGGTAAAAAATTACCTACTTCAAGAATTAGACGTTCTAATAAACAAGCAATTGAAAATCTTCGTAAAAAAGCTAATGCAAATGCACGTCAACCAAGTGCCAGTACAGATATTCCTAAAGGAAGTTTTTGGAAAGATAGAACAGATGAATTTAAAGAAGCTCTTAAACACCCTTTAAGTACTATTGGCACTTTGCAACTTAGTGAAGCTTTTGAAGAAGGATATCAAGGTATTCAAACTGAAAAAGGTAAAGAAGTTGCTAAAATGTATTTAGATCCTAATTATATTCCTCGTACAATTGAAAGTTATATTACTGATGATAAAATATGGGAACAAGCATTTTGGGGTGCTGTTGGAGGCATGGTTTTTCAAGGAGCTGGTAAAGGACTTTCTGCTCTTCAAAGACAAATTAAAGCTAAAAAGTTAAAAGGTAAAGAATCTGATGCTAATATTCTTAATACTCTTACTGCTGAAGAAAAAATAATGAATAAAGAAATTCAAGACCGTGCTGCTTTAAATAAAGATGTTGTCGATAAACTTACTATGTTAAATGATTATATTTCTCCAGATGATTATGTTGAAGATCCTATTACTGGAGAAAGACTTCAAGATGAAGGAGTTGATGTTCATAGAAAACTTACTCCAGAAGAAGCTGAAATTAAAAAACAACAAGTTATTGATGATTATTTTACTAATTTAGCTATTAATGCTTATGAAGCAGGTACTTATGATTTATTAAAAGAATATATTACAAGTCCTGAATTTAAAGAATATTTTAGAGAAGCTGGTGTTCAACTTACTAAATCTGAAGAAGATTTTACTAATCAAGCTTTTGCTAAAATGGATAAAGTTAGAGATATATATGCTGAAAATCTATATAACGTACTATATAATAGTGAAATAGAAAGTGAATATACTGCTAAAATTGCTGCAAGAGAATTTACGAGAGAACAATTAGAAATTGAATCTTTTGGGGATAGAATTAATACTATACAAAATGAAATAAATAAAAATAATGTTGATATAAGTTCAATAGATAAATATAGAAGACAAGCTATTGATAAACATGTTTCTAAATTACTAAATGAAATTAATCAAGCTCAAGAAGAAGTTAATAACAATCCAGATATTTCTGAACAAGCTAAAAATCAATATAATAAAATTTATAATGATAGAAAAAGAGGACTTCTTAAATTTCTAAATGATAATAATCCTTTATCTGAAAATAATAGACAATCTATAATTAATATTTTTAATCAAAGTCTTGGAAAAGATTATCAAGTAGAAAGACTTTCTGGAGATATTCAGACTATATTAAATGATATTGAAAAACTTATTAACGAATCTGATAAAAATATTCCTGAAGCTCCTAATAATGTTAAAGATTTAATTGATAAACAAGTTGCTCTTCAAGATAAAAAAGCTGATTTAGAAAATATTCAACCTAAATCTCAAAGAGATTATAATGATAGAATTGATCTTATTGCTCAACAAGTTGATTATCTTACTATGACAAGAATGTCTAATGCTGCAACTCAAGTTGAAGATTGGATTAAAGAACAAGAAGATTTAGATAAAGCATGGCAAGATATTCTTCGTAATAGAGTTCCTAAATTAAAAGAATCTCTTGATATGCTTAAAATAGGATATTTTAATACTGAAGATTTTAGTAATTCTATAAGAGCTACAATAGAAGAAGAAAGTCAAAATAGAAAACAAAAGGAAGAAGAAGCTAAACGAGTAGTAGTTAACGGTAAACAAGTTAGTGAAGAACAAGCAAAAACTATTAATAATACTGCTGCAGAAGTTAGCAATAATCAACAATCTAATAATGATAACTTCTCTACGGGGGAACAAACTCCACGAAGTGGAGTTTCTCAAACTCAAACTAAACAACAAAGCGATGATCCTAATGAAATTGCTGTTAAAGCAATTATTGAAGATGAAGATAAAATTACTAATAAAGATTTAGATGATGCTGTTAAACTCGCTAAATCTTTTGATCCTACTATTAATGAACGAGCTGTAGGTATTGCAAGTAGTAAAACTTTTCTTCTTTTTAGAACTTCTCCTAATGTATTTGAAAACGCTTTAAATAAAAGTAGTGATAGTCCAGAAGTTAAAAATATTATAGAAACTATTACTCAACAACTTATTGAAGAAGGTGTTAGTCCAGAAGTAGCACCTCATGCTGCTCAAAGAGGTGTTAATATGGGAATGAAACAAATAGTTAGAGCTTTAGAAAGACGTAAAGATAGTAAAACTGAAACTTTTAGACGTCTTGCTGAAGCTCTTGCTACTAAACAAAAAGTAACCATTAAATCTAATGATAACAACGAAGTTAACGCTATTACGACTACTATTGAAGATACTGAATTTGATCAAATAATTAAAGATTTTATTGAAGCATATATTCAATATAAAGGTATTACTATAAATAAAATTAAAACTAAAGACCATCAAGGAAATACTGTTATTAAAAATCAAAAAGTTGTTATTAATCTTGAATCTTTATTTAAAGATATTATTGAAATATTATCTGATGATGCTAATAAACAAATGTTAGATTTAGATGTTCAAACTGCTTATCATATATTATATAATATAAAAGATTTTATTAATAATTCTTATAATACTAATTATGTATTTACTCATAGGCGTAGTCTTAATACTTTGCTTAATAATCCTACAGATTTTTATAATGCTGTTTATGAAGCAAGTAAAAGAGTTGAATTTATTGATAATTATATGCATATTGTTCCTTCTCGTGTTAATAGAGGTCCTGATTATGAACAAGTTGTTAATGCTTTACAAGTAGGAGATGATTTAGAAATTGTTCCTGTAGAAAATAGAAATCATGATATTGTTTCTTTTGCTATTAAACGCAAAGGTATTGAAATTGGATTTATTTCTAATGTTGTTCCAGATAGTGATAATAATGGTTATAGAATAAAACTTGGGCCAAAAGGCGGTATTAATTATCATGTTCGTAAAGTAAATAATCAAATTGAAGCTAATACAGATGAACTATTTGAATCTATTTTTAATAATGAAAACGAACTATGGGATTTATTCCATAAGAAAAATCTTTATGATTTAGGTTATGGATATGATTTAACTAAAGAAGAATATGAAAGAATATATAATAGTAAAGTTATTCAAAAAGCTATTAAAGATGGTGTAATTAAACTTGATCCTGCTTTAATAACTGATGTTGATAAAGCTAAACGTATTATTTATAATCTTAAAAATATTATTTTTTATAATCCTTTAGCTCAAACTACTGAAGAATATAAAGATAGTTATGAACAATGGAAAGAAAATATTTTTAATAATTATAAAAATACTCATAAAATCGGAACTCTTGCTGCTAATGGTAAAAAGGTTATTGTTAAATACGCTGGACAAACAGGAACAAATCAAGGTGTAAAAGAAACTTCTGATGCTATTATTGAAAATACTGAAAAAGGCGTTAACGAATTACCTTTTAAATCTGATCAACATGCTATTATTGGTATTGATAGTGATAAAGATGGTATAGTTGCTATCAATGAATTAACAGGCGAGAAACAACAAATTACTGCTCCTTTTCTTGCTGGTAATATGGGATTCTTAATTGGAGGTAGAGGTAAAACTCCTATTATCGCTATGTTTACAAGTGCTAATAAAGTCGCTGGTAAAATTAAAGAAAATCTTCATAAAGAACTTGTTGATATTTTAACTGGTTTTCAAAATAAAAAATATACTTTTGAAGAAGTTAGAGATAAACTTGGTTTACTGTTTAATTCTGCTAATACTAAATTTCCAAGTATATTTTATGGTTATGATGTTATTAGTTCTAATAATCAAATAATTCTTTCTATTGGACATAATACTTCTAAGTTTAACGTTATTATACATAAGTTTAAAGCTAGTAATTCAAACGAATTAGGTACAGGTATTACTTATAATCCTGCAGGTGATAATTCAAAAACTACAAGTTTTATTAATGTTAATAATAAACTTATAAATATTATTGCTACAGAAATAACTAATAATACTATTTATAATAGAACATTCTTTACTCTTAATAATGTTGGTAACGGTAATACTACAGATAATCCTTATTTCTTTAAAAGAGATAATAAATTTGTAGTTAAACTCGGAGATAGCGAAATTGTATATGATAATTTTGGAGATTTTGTTCTTCAAAATAATGCTTTTAATACAAATCAAGGGGTCAATAAACATGGAGGATTCTTTAACGATGTTGATAAAGCTACTTCTATGTATATCAATGTTGCTACTCTTGCCGTACCTGATCAAGTTCAATCCCCCGTAGAGGAAGATTCAATTGTTGGAGTTGCTAACACGATTCAAACTGCTACTCTTGAAAAAGCTAATTCTACAGAACGTCTTCTTGAAAAAGCTGCTATTCCTAAATCAACTATTGATTTACTTACTGGCAAAAATGTTTATGGTATTCCTATCGTTTCTGGTACTTATTATTATGATAAAAAAGACAAAACAGGTAATGCTAAATATAATCGAGATAAAAAAGCTGTTATATTTACTAAAGCTGGTTCTAATTTAGCTAATTCTTCTCCTACTACGTTAGTTCGATTACTTATTCATGAACAACTTCATGCTCATATTGATGAACATAATCTTTTTGATAAAGAAAATATTATAGATGATTTATTTGAAACTTATAATAAATTTATTGAAACTGTTAATAATGATGTTAATTATGGTGATAGAAATAGCGAACGTTATAATTTAGCTGTTAATATTAAGAAATGGATTGAAGATAATGGTTTTACTTTTAAAGATTATTTTGAACGTATTAAAGCTAAACAAAAAGATAATTATATTGAACTTTCTGAAGATGAACAACGTAGAGTATTTGCTGAAGAATGGCTTGTTGAAAGTTTATCTCAAAGTAATATTATTAAGTATTTAAATCAAGTTGAATATACTGGAGAAGGTGTTGCCGTTGTTACAGAAGATAATGAAAAGAAAAGTATTTTTCAAAAGATTATTGATATATTACTTAAAATATTTAATATAAAAGATAGTAGTATTAAAAACAATACTATATTTGCTCGTCAATATGAGATATTAAATATTAATGATAACAATATAAGTAACGAAAATGAAATAAAGCAAGATATTAAAGATAATCAAGTATTATCTGATAAAGATGTTGGTGAAGATATTACTAAAGAATCTGAAATTATAGAAGAAGATATTAATGAAGAAGATGATGAATTTGGCGAAGATGATTATGATTCTGATATAATTGAAGATGAAGATTATAATACTATTAATAATGATTCTGATGAACTATTATCAATTACTTCTGATATAGAGGATATTAATGCTGTTAAAAATAATGACGGTAATATCATTGCTGAAACTCTGGATATTACTCGAATTAATAACATGGCAGACTATCTCAATAGCTACTCGGAGCAAGACAAGCCGTTAATAGCTAAAATGCTGCGAAATGGCGAACTTAAATACGCATGTAGATAAGTAGTTAAGCCTTATATATTACCGTCAATTATGAAGCTAAAAACAGCTATCATAATTGACGGTTTTTATTTATTAATATTGTTAAACTTAATGTTATGGAATGTTTTGAATTTGGTTATGTTATTAAAGGAGATGTTAATGACACTCTTAAGAAAACTGTAGAGTATTGTTCTGATGGTATTAAACAGAAAGCTAAAGTGCTTGCTGGATATATTCAGAGCGATGATTTTTTAGAATTTTGTAAAAAAGATGAAAAATTTGATTCTACTAAGTCTATTTTAGAAAATAAACAAAATACTGTTAGACGAATTTTAAAACAATATTATGAACTTAAACACCAAGATGTTACAACAGCTGCTGCTAAACGTCAAGCTGATTTGTTAATGGGTTTTAGTAGTGTTAAAGCTCGTAATATTGCTATTAATGATACCGCTACTATTATTTCTCTTCTTTATGAGCAAGAACGTAAATCGAGTAAATATAACAATGTTAAACTTAATAGAGTTAAAATAATTCAAAAAGCTATTGACGCTCTTGAAAAAGATTATATTAATAATGTTGCTTTAAAAGTTTATAATCAAAATAAAGAAATTGATGATAATACTATTAAAGAATTTAAAGAAGCATACAATAATGCTATACGTCTTAATAAAAAAATAATAGAGCTTAAACAACTTATTAAGAACGATAATGATGTAGATAATAATAAAAAGAAACTTAATGAAGTATATAAAGAATATACTGAAGCAAGAAGACAACAATATAATAAAGCATATAATTTAGTTAATAAATTTGGTAATATAACACAAAAGAATCGTAATAATTATATTGAACAAGTTAAACGTAATCCTAATTTTTGGTTTACAAAATCATTTGAAAGTAGTAAACTTGTTAATATAGTTGGTGAATTTGAAAATATATTAGAAAGTAATAAACTTACTAATGAAAATTTTACTGACGATGAAGATTATACTAATTCGGGTGCTGAAAGTGTTGATGAAACTACTAAGTCTTGGGAAGATAAACTTTGGGCAAGTTTTGAAAAACCTGTTGCTGCTGATTTAAAATTATATTTTAATACTATTTATAAATTAGATTCTCCAGCAGAAGTTGGTACAAGAGTTTATAATTATGACACTAATAATGAAATTGGTCTTAAAACTACTATGGGAGCTAATTTTATTATTAGAGAATTATATACAAGAGGTAATTTTAATTCCGTTAATGATTTTATAGATAGTATTGTAAGAATGGCAACAGATATTGCTGAAGATTATGGATTAATTAAAATTGCAGATGATTGTATTAATGACCCTGTATTTGCTAATCGAATATTTTGTCAATTAAGTAATCCTAAGATTATTAAAACAATGTCTATTATTACTGAATCTGGTATTACTTTTGAACAATCCAATAAATCTTTAGATGCTATGAGTTATATGATATATAATATGCTAAATACAACTCGTAGTACAATGAGAGATTTATATACTGAAAATGATATTAATCATATTAAAGAATTAATTGCTCGTTTAAATAAAATTTCTGATAAACTTGTTGCTGTTAGACTTAAAGATGATGGTGTTACTCCTAAAGAATTAAATAAGCAAATAGAAGAAGCTATTTATGAAGTACTTAAAAAATATTATCCTAAAGTAACTCGTAATGAAATACTTGGATTTATTTATAATGGAAATAATCCTGTTAGATCTAATATGATTGGATTATTAAATAATATAGCAGATCTTTTACAAAAAGTCGAAACTACTGTTATAGAATATAATGAATCATATAATAAATATAATAATGAAAGAAAAACTTATAATGAGGCTGTAAGATATTCTGAAGAAATTGGACAAAAATATACTAAAGAAGCTCCTTTATTTGATTCTTCTAATATTAATTATGATAGACTTAATGAGCCAATCGTTAATATATGTCAAAAACTTGTTAACTATTCTGCTGTTCGTAATGAATTAAATAGTGTTAATGCTGAAGGTAATTTATCTTCTGATGTAATTAATAATAGTTATATTACTAATCTTATTAAACAAATTAATTATGCTAATAAAAAAGATGCTCAAGTTGGTCTAAGAAATCTTTTAGAAGAAGTTAATAAAGGAGAACAATATAAATATAATAGTTTCTTTTGGGGAATTAAAGGAGCTAATGGTAAATATATTCAAGAAGGATTATTTATGAGAGATGATAGAGGTAATGTATCTATTAATCCTAACGCTCAAAAACTTATTCAAATAAGTTTATTTAACGGTGTTAAAGATATGCAAAGTGATAAATCTGCTTTATACGCTAAAATGTCTAAAGGAGATTATTTTGCTACTTCTATGGTTGCCTACTTTAATCCTATTATTGCTGGACAAAATATTGGCAGTTCTAAAGCAGCTTTAAATGCTTCACAAGCTGGATATTTTTTCCGTACTCCTTCTGACGCTCCTAAAAACTTTATTATTCAAGCTCCTAAACTTGACGCTAAAAATACAATTACAGCTTTAGCTACAGATATTGCTAAATATGCTGATAAAAGACGTAATGAAATAGATAATTATGCTTTAGAAAATACAGATGAAAATTATGATAAATATTTAGAAGCTAAAGATAAAGCTGCTGCTAATAAAAATAATATATGGTCTATTAAAGATATTTATTCTGTTATTAAAGGAGAATTATCTACTTTTAACTTTAATCGATATTATTATATTGAAAATGAAGATGGCACTATTTCTATACCTATTGTTTATAAAACTAAAGATAGTCCTGATATTGTTTGGATTAAAGGAAATAAAATTGAAGGTGAAATAAATAATATTTTATATAATATAGAAATAGAAGGTATTTCGTCAGTTAATGATAATAAACTTAGTGATGATTTTTATGCAGATATAGCGGATATTCTTAAACAAGAAGGTATTGAAAATGGTTCTATAGATGTTCGTATTAATAGAGCTGCTCCTATATTTGCTGGATTTAGACAAAATGTTATCGGAGAACTTAATATGTTTATTAATCAATTAAATTATTTATTTGATAATGATAGTAAAGGTAATTGGGTTCTTCGTAAAGATACTAACGGTTTAATTGAAAGAGTACATTTTAATAAAACTACTTATGACGATAAAGGTAGAGAATGTATTCTTGTTGAAGGTAAATGGCTTGATAAAGAAAAGACTAAATCTAATCCTAAAGCTGGTAAACTAAGTGGAAATTTCTTTAGTTTTCAAAAACTATTTAATACAAAAGATTATAAAGCTGGTGAAGAGCTTGAACGTGCATTACTTCTCTACGGGGAAACGTCCGTAGGCGAAGCCGGAGGACTTATTCAAGTTAAAGGAAATACTGCTACTTTAAATATTAATAGTCCTCTTATTAGAATTGAAAATGGTAAAATCGTTTTTAACGAAACTCAAGAAGTAAAAAGTATTATAGATAATATTGTTGAACAATGGATTAAATCTTTTAATAAAGAGATTGTAGCTCATGGCAAACAATATCAAAATCTTCTTCAAGAACTACAAAAAAGTAATGAAGATTTAGTTGATTTTGTTCTTAATACTGCTAATGCTTATATGCAATTAGATGATATTCTTGAAGGAGATGTTAAATTTTATAAAGATGCTAAAGATTTTCTTAAACGTGCTAAAGAAGTACAAGCTGGAGGAACTGCTTACGCTGGATTTGATATTAATGATACTCTTAGTGCTAAAATTAAAGAAACTATTGGTTATAATGGAGCTAAACAAGAAATTAAATTCGGTAATACTACAATAGATAAATATGCTAATGCATATTCCCCCGTAGAGGGTTATACGATAGTACATGCTGCTGGAAAATATGCTCGTAATGGTTTTAGAGCTGTTACTATTAATAATACTGTAAGACCAAGTAAACAAGCTAATAATATTCAACAAGAATTATTTAATTATCTTAAAGATGAACTTGGTGAAGTCGCTGCTACTAAGAAAGCTGCTGAAATTGCTAATGGTTATAGAGAAGCAAGTAAAACTAATGACGCACAATCTTTTATTACTATTGAAGAATTTATGCGTAGACGTTATGCTGATGGTACTTTTAAAGAATATGAAGATATATTTCAACAACTTTATGAACTTAGAACTGGTCAACGTAGAATTGAAGATATAGATATTAGTAAAATTAATTCTCGTATTCAAGTACAGAAGAATTTCTATTATGATCATAAGTACGATAGTTATACTGGAGTACATTATCCTCGTCAAATTAAAAACGCTGAATTTGTTCTTATTCCTGAACTTCTTAAAGGAACTCAACTTAAAGAGCTTTATAATTTTATGCACAAATATGATATTGGACAAGTTAATACTAATGAAACAAGTAAAGCTGCTAAAAAGAATGTTTTAACTTTTTGGGATAATGATGGAAATATTAATCCTAATTTTGAACAAGATCTTATTTCTAATAATGAAAATGCTATAGAAGATTACTATTATCGTTTTCTTTATAAACAGCAAGATGTTCCAGAGCATATGAAAGATGCTCAAAATAAAGCTGGTGTGCAAATTACTAAAAAGATTTGCGATAATGCTAATGAATCTGTTAAGCCTTATATTAATACGTTCTTTAAGAATTATTGCGCTAATATTAAAGAAGATTTTAAGAAGCTTCTTTTTAATATGGGTTGGAAAGAAGATAAAAATGGTAAATTAGTTAATATTGATAGCGATAAACAAACATTAGATTTTACTGATTTTTATAAGAAAGCTCGTATTGAAGCTCAACGTCTTGGTATGGATTCTAATTTTATCGAATATTTAACTCCTGATGAATTTGGTAATCCTGCTATGCCTAACTATATGAATAACGTTAGTAGTAAACTCGAAAGTATAGCACAAGCTATATTTAATAGTAGTATTACAAGACAAAAATTTCCTGGTTGGCATGCTGCACAGGTTACTCAAGTTGGTCATGGAATGAAAGTTTTAGATAATAATGGTAAACTTAGAGAACTTAAATATCATCCAAGAGTTATTGTTAATAAAGAAACTGGAGTTGAAATAGAAGAAACTGAATATGATAAATTATCTGATGAAGATAAAAATAAATATGAAGTTAAACAAGAAGCTTATGCTGAAGTTATGATTCCTCGTTGGAGCAATCTTATTCCTAATACTTCAGAAGCTCTTGAAATGATACAAAAAGAAGGTCTTGATATTCAACTTGCTTATCGTATTCCTACTGAAGGAAAACAATCTGTTTCTATTGTTAAAGTTGTTGGTTTTCTTAATGATGTTTATGGTAGTACTATTATGTTGCCTGATGAATGGGTTACCCAAACTGGTTCTGACTTTGACGTTGACTCTGTTTACGGCATTTGTCATTCGCTTAAAGTTGTAAAAGATAAAAATGGTAATATTAAAAGAATTAAAAAATATTCTGCTGACGATTTTAAAACTGATTATGCTAAATATAAGTATTATATAGAAGATAATATCAATAATAAAATTTCTTCTGATATTGAAGATGAATTTCATGAAGATAAATATAAAGTACTTCAAAAACGTCTTTGTGATGTTGTTAAAAAACTTCGTACAGAAAAAGATAATAGAGATAATCTTTATAAAGAACTTACTAATATTGGTAAAGAAGCTGGACTATTAACTTTTAATGAATTTTCTAAATTAGATGAAGTTGACAAATTACCTCGTGTTGTAAGAAATAATAATATTCTTGATGCTATGATTGCTATTATGGCAGACAATAATAGTAGAGAAGAAAATTATTCTCGAAGTAATTTTGATAGACTTTCATCTGCTATGAAAGAAATGGATAAAGCTCGTGGAGCTGATTCTGTTAGTCGTAGTGTTTATAATCCTTTTGACCAAATGGATTTTATAGAAAACGCTATGGGTGGAGCTTCTCTTAAAGCGTTTTCTGTTACACGAGATACTTTTAATAGTGTTAACAATTATGCTAAAGGATATTTAGGAAAAGGCCATGAAATTATTGCTGAATATGATTTAACTGAAAAAGATGCTAATGGTGAATTTATTTATGATGCTGAGATGATGATTAAAGCGTATGGTTTATATAATGAAACTACTAAAAAAGGAGATGTTATATTATTAGATAAAGACGGTAAGAAAACTAATGAAGTTGGTAAAGCTGTTACTGCAAGAGTTAAACATTATAGATTAGCTAATAGTTATAATAATCGTAATGTTGTTGGTGAATTAATTACTGTTTATAGTTCTCAAACTACTGCTCATATTCTTGATGCTATTAAAGAAGGTTCTATTTTTAACGAAAATGAATTTACTTTTGGAACGTTTAAAACTCTTATAGATACAGGTATGGATTATAGAACTGCTATTGCATTCTTAATGCAACCTGCTATTACTACCATTAATGAAGTTAATAATGAAAGTAATAGTTTATATCTTACAGGAGGTGGTAATACTGTTCAAAAAGCTATTAAGAGAATAGCTGCTAAAGCTGGTTTTAAACTTGGTGCTACTGATATTACTGACTATTCTAACTATGAATCGATATTGTTAGCATTGAACTCCAACGAGCAATTCAGAAATGCGTATAGAGAGCTATTTGGGGCTGAAATTTCAACGCAAAAGCCTATACAGGAACAACAATTCACGTTGAATGCAAAAGTGCTAAAATCACGCTTAGAATCGTCCAAAATAACTAATATTTCTGAATTATCACAAAAAGATAATGATATTAAAAATGCTGTTTTTGATATTGCTGTTTGTTTAGCTTTTAATAAGATTAATAAAACTACTAAAAATCTTGAAAAAGTTCTTCGTTGTTGTAATCCCGATAATTTTGGTGCAAAACAAACTATTAGAGAAACTCGTACTATTGTTGATAATGTTATTGCTTATGGATTTACCGATAATGAAGTTGGTAATACTGTAATGTGTGGAAGTAAACGTCTTATTGAAAAACTTTATCCGGGATTTATTAAAATTGAAAAAAACGAGGTTAGTAATTTAGATGAATTAGTTAAAGGAGATATTGATGTTGAAAATAGCGTTTATCCATTTTTAGCTGCATTTTTTAAATATGCTACATTAACAAGTGTTGATGTTAATAAACAATTGTTTCCAACTGAAAATGATGTTTATAATGCTGTACTTAATGCTGTTCAAGTTAAATTAGGTGTTACATTTACCCCTAAACAATATAGAGAATATAAACAATATATGATGAATATGATATATTCTCAAGTTCCTATAATTAATACCCCTTTAACTGTTACTAAAGAAGGTTGGCTAAATGATAATAATGAAGCTATTGTTAAATCTACTGAAAACGATACTAATTATTGGAATGCTGAAATTTCTCGTATATTTGGTTTTGAAACTACTCAAAAAATTAATTTTGATATTAAAGACTTATTTAATCCTACTGAAGAAGAACTTAGTAAATTTAACGCTCTTACTCCTGCTCAAAAAATATCTTGGATTCAAACACATATTAACGGAGATTTAGGTATTTTTAATTATCTTAATGTAAATCTTAATAATCAATTTGAACTTAAACGTAAAGGATTTACTCATCAAAGTATTAAATTTACAGATTCTGCTGAAAATATGGACGATATTTATATTGAATTTGGTACAAGTTTCTTTAATAAATCTCCTATATTTAGACTTGCTATTACTGATTTAATTAAATATGCTTTTGTTGTTGATGGATTTAAATTTAAAAGAGGTGCTATTGATAAAGTTATTACTAATAATTCTTTGTATAAAAATATAGAAGATATGGGAACTGGAATTGTTCCTGCTATTCGAGAAATATTTGGATATTATGCTAATCCTGCAGCAGGAGTTACTGATGAATTTATTGATAAATTTATTCGTAGTCATAAAGAATATTGTAAATCTATTAAACTTGGTAAACCTGAAAACAATAAAGGTATAAGTAATGCTGCTTTTCAATTTAATATTTGTAATAGAGGTAATGGATTAATATTTATTCCTTTTGATGGTAGATTTAAAACTTTACTTAATGAAATTAATGTTGAAGACGCTAAATCTCCTCAAGATTATATTGTTGTTAATAGAAGTGCTGGTGGTAATAAAATTAGTACGTTGTATAAAATAGATAAACATGAAAGCGGAGTTTATCTTATTCCTATGAATTTACTTGAACCTAATGAAACAGGAGATTATAGTGTTAATCCAAATAATAATAAATATGGAGATATTAGTTTTTATAATACTGTTATTGCTGAAGCTGAAAATATCGGAGCTAAAGAATATTTTATTGATAAAGATAATAAAGTAAAATTAAAAGATAAATATAAAGAATATATTATTCCTCGTTATAAATTTAATTTAGAAAATAATGCTATAGATAATGTTAATGAATTTCAGAATGTTTCTGTTAATGGTACTGAAATACAAAAAGCTGAACTTAATAAACTATTTAAAGATGTAGAGGCTTATGTTCAATCCCCCGTAGAGGAGAGAGGTGATTATGGAGTTATACGTTCTGATTCTTTTTATATTAGCGAACAAGTAGGAAAAACTGATATTATTACACAAAGTATTCCTACTGAAGCTGGTAATGTTCTTGTTACTATTAAAAGATATTCTCCGTCTCCTGCTTTTAAATCTAATTTACATAAAGATTTAGTTAATAATGTTTCTTCTAGTAATACAGAAAATATTCAAAAAGTTAGAATTGAAGAACGTGATGCTTATAGAAGTGCATTAGCTTCTAAAACTGAATCCCATAAATATTATAAAATTGAACATATTACTGAAGAAAGTGTTAGAGAAGAATTTGAAAAACAACAACAAGAAAATAGAGATAATTTTAATGATGAAGCATATGCTATTACTACTGATATAACTGATGATTATATAGATAATGCTAATAGAATAACTGAAGTAGATGAAACATCTGTTGCCATGATTGCTGCTCTTAGAAGAGCTGAAAAACGAGGTGATGATATTGCTGCTAAAGCACTTCGTAAATTAGATATAAAAGGTATAAATTCTTATCGTTCTAAAGATATTAAAGATAATAGAAGAAATATATATCATATTCTTAGCGATTATATTAGTAGTTATGCTGATATGATCGATAAACAAATGAAACATTATGTTATAGGCGATAAAGAATATAATATCGGAGAATATGATTTATATGAAGTTTTAAGAAGTAATCCAGATGAAGTTCCTAATATAGTTAAATTATTACTTGAAGCTATTACGTTTGGTGATACTTTTGGAAATATTATGAATCTTCCTATTGATGGTATGGACGAAGATACTAAACGATATATTCAAAAGATTCGTGATTCTATAAATAAAATTCGTAATTCTTCAATTATTAAACAAGGATTTGATAATATGTTTAATAAATATATTGCTAATGAATTTGCTAATAATCCTAATATACGAATGAATGTTGTTAATCTTAAAGATACTTTTGGTGATTCTGGTTGGTGGGAAACTAATATTGGAGATATTGCAATGTTAAGTAATAAACAAGTACAAGTTATTGTTAAGATTGTTAATAGAATTATGAATCAAGCTGCAATGCAAGATGCTCCACGTAAGAAAAATGAGTTTCTTAAAAGATTTGATAGTATATTAGCTAAAAGTGGTAGTTTTAGATGGGAAAATGTTATTAATTCAAATGGTCAACTTATTAGACCTTATACAGCTAAATTTCTTACTGATAGAGATAAATTAGTTGATGCTGTTAAAGATGTTCTTGATAGATATGGTATAGATAGTAAAGAATATATTGCTGCTAAACTTAAACGTGATGAATGGTATGCTGATAATGTTGAACAACCTGTTGTTCGAGAATATTATGTTAAAAAGAATACTTTAGTTAGAGAAATATTTGAAGCTGCTCCTGAAGAATATCGTCAATATATGGAATATATTCATGAGAAATTTATTGATGATCAACCAGATATTGCTTTAACTACTCAAGAACGTAATAGAAGAAAAGAAATTGATAAGAAAATTAATCAACTTACTTCTGAATATAAAGATACTGAAACTCTTAAATCTCCTGAAGAAAGAGAACGTGCTATTAAATTAAGAAATTTTATTAAAGCTAAATCTGCTCTCAATAAAGAATATTTTAACTATAATGATACAGATGAATTTAAAGAAAATCTTGAAAAGAATTTAGCTATTATTAAACATTATGAAAAAAATAATCCTACTCAAACTTTAGATAAACGATTAGAAAATATTGAATATCGAAGTGCTTATGAATGGATTAAAAATAATAGTTATTATATTCTTAATAAAGAAGCTAAAGATAAAATTAACGAAGCATTTTCTATACTTAAAGATGAAGACAATTTAAAAAGTGCTAAAATTAAGAAAATAATAGATGATGCTAATGCTTATGATGAATTTGGTAATGTTGATGCTCGAAAATTAAGTGATAAAGATATTGCTACTATAAAAGAACTTACTAAACATAAATATGATTTTAGTTATGATAGTAACGCTGGAGAAGCTATATTAATAAAAGATATTCCTAATAATCTTCCTATATTTGATGATAATTTTTATAGAATGCTTCGTGACCCAAGTGAAAATGAAAAAGAAGTTAATCCTCGAAGAATTAAAATTATAGGTAGAATTAACGAATTATTAGGAAAAACTATTACAGCTATTGAATTTGGTGGAGATGGACGTATTCATGCTAAAGATATATTTACTAAACTTACTGAAGAAGAAAGAGAAGAACTTGCTAATTTATATACAGCTTTACGAAATATTAAAGGTAAACGTAAACCAAAAGAAATTCGTCAAAAATTTAAACAAGAAGTTGAATTTAAAACTAATGATGTTGCTTTTAATAGTGAACTTACTTGGGCTTTAAGTAATTTAAAAGGTACTAAAGATTTTGATGTTTTTATTAGTATTTTCTGTCAATTAGATAGTAGTGGTGAAATTATATTAGATGATAATGGTAATTATACTCCAAATAATGATATTTATGGTTATATAGAACCAAAAAATGATAAATATATTAATAAAAAGAAAACTGCTGCAAGAGAACTTATAGAAAATAATATTGATTTTGTTCCTAATGAATATTATTATGCTGCTATGAATGAAGCAAGTAATAATGGTAATTTTAAAGAATGGTTTGATGCTAATCACGTTTATAATCCTTATAAACATAAATTTGAACCTCTTCGAGTTTGGACTGATATGAAAGTTAATCCAGAAGGTTCTCTTAAAGGTACTTATAGTTATGTTCCTACTAATGAAAATGCTGAAAAACAAGTTAAAGATGAATATGTAAATAAAAAATATAAAAAATATAGTAATAATTATAATCGTGATAATGGACATTATAATAATTATGTTACTTTAAGTCCTAAAGAAAAAGAAATGCAAAGTTTACTTCAAGAAACTATGGATTTCTTTGCTGAACATAATAAACATAATACATTTGTTGATCAAGGTTATATTCCTCGTAGACGTAAAGTTGTTACTGATACAAAATGGGCTGTTAATCAATTATTAGGGGCTACTGGTTTAGAATTTAGAAATGATAGTGAAGATAGATGGAATGCTAAAGTTGATTATGCTAATGATTATGAAGTAGAAAATGACATGCTTAAACTTCTAAAAGGTAAAGGTTATCAAGAATTAGAAGAAATCCGTCCTAAAGGAATTGGAGAAACAGATGAAAGTTATCGCAAATATCTTCAAGATACTAAAAAGAAAAATGAAGAAATTAAAAAGAGTAATCTTGAAATAGATAAACAATTATTTGATAAAGATTATCGTAATGTATTTGCAGAAGCTATTTCTAATCAAGTTGTTATAAATGCTCGTAATAAAGCTAAAAATTGGTTATATTTACTTCAAGAAGATTTGAAAAATACTGAAGCTGTCAAAATTAGTAAATTTACTGGTAGACCTGTTATTAATAAACGTACAAGTGTTGATATTCAAGATAGTTATCATACAATTAGTCAAGATAATACTTTAAAACAAGTTTATGGTTTTACTCGTCGTCTTATTTTTGAGCAATTTAAAGAAAAGTCTAAATTAAATAAATATGCAGATTTAGCTCGTAATATTACTTCTGCTAAATATATGATTTTTAACGTTACTGGAGGTATAGCTAATATTGGTACTGGTTTTGCAAATATCATGGGTGAAGCATTTGCTGGAGATAATCTTAGTAAAAATGATATTAGAGAAGCTATTGGAATGTATATGAATAATTCTTTACGAATGATTGCTGATATGTATAAAGATAAAAGTGATAATTTTGCTGTTGCTCTTACTAAATATTTTAAAGTTGTTGATTTTGATGCAATGACAGAAAGAGTTCGTGGAGAAACTGCCGGAGAATATGCTCGTAGAATGCGTAATTTAATGTATAGTTTACAATCTGGTGGTGAACATTTTATGCAAAATACTGTTTTATTTGCTGTTCTTAAATCTAATAAAATATTTGATGATGTAGACGGTGTTAAACGTTGTGGTAGTTTTTCTGAATATGTTTGGAAATTAGAATACAATGCTATGGTTTCTGTTATTTCTAAAGATAAAGATTTACTTGAAGAATTAAAAGAATTTAAACGTATTATTAGACAAGATAAAACTGAACAATTTAAATATGATACATTTAAACATAATATTATAGAAGATTTCCTTAGAGCACATGCGAGTAAAGAAATAATTCAAGAATATATTCATGTTAAAAACCAAGCTATTAAAAAAGCTAAAGAAGAATGGAAAACTAAACCTGCTATTATCGATTTACTTGAATTAAAGAATGGAGAAATTGTTCCAAAAGCTGGAGCGGAAATTACTCCAGATATGATTAATGATATAAAAAATAAAACTGTTAATCTAAACAAGAAAATTCATGGTGTTTATGATAAACTTGGTGCTGCTCTTATTGAATTTACTTGGTGGGGTAGTTTAGTTATGCAATATCATAAACATTTATATCCTGGTGTTATGAAACGTTTTCGTCGTCGTGGATATTATAATGAACAAACTAATACTATAGAAGTAGGTTCTTATGTTGCTTTTGTTGATTTTCTTAGTAAAGAATTTAGAAATGTTGTTAGCGACGCTAAAAAACAAGGAGATGGATATGTTGGCATAGCTATTGCTTCTGTTCAAAACACTTTTAAAGCTGTAATAAATACTATAACTAATATTAAAACTAATTGGAATTTAATGTCTCCGTGGGAACGTAACGCTGTTAAACGTTGTCTTGGTGATTTATATGGTATTCTTAGTGCTTTATTATTAGGAATTACTATATATGCTATGACAGATGACGATGATGAAAAAGAAAGTAATGTTGTTGCTACAGGATTATATCTTGCAGATAGACTTCTTTCTGAATCTCAAATATATACTCCGTGGGGACTTTATTCAGAAGGTAAAACTTTTTGGTCAAGTCCTATTGCAGCATATAATGGTCCAAGTGATTTAATTAAGATTATGGATTATAGTGCTCGTTGGCTATTTGATGAAGATTTTGATCCTGTTTATAGTACTGGTATTTATAAAGGTAAAAATAAAGTTGGTGTGCTTATTAAACGTAATATTCCTATTTATAGAGTTATTGAAAGACTTAATAATATGACTAAAAATAATAGTTATTATAGAATTAATGAGAAAGCATTGAATATGAAAATTAGTAAATATATTGCTGACCAAATTAATCCTGATTAAATAAATATTATTACTATTGTTTATATAGCTGGAGTTTATTCTCCAGCTATTTTTATGTTTGCACATGACCAAGAGTATATTGCATATAATAGTGCGTATAGTAGCTATATATTATTAATAAGAGAATATTTATAAATCATTGATTATCAAATAGTTAGAAATGTTAAATCTGCACCGTGGCGCACATTTAACACTTTTTTTAACACGAAATGTGCGCTGTGGTGCAGATTATTTATTACATTTATTATATAATAATTTAATACATAATTAAACCATGCCTCAATTCAGTTTTGAAACAAAAGCTAATAAAAGAGTTAAAGAAATTATTGCAGATAAAAGTACTAATAAAGTAGAAAATATTATTGCTACTCCATTTACTATTGATCCTGAATATGTTGATAAACATATTACTATTAAATTTGAAAGTAATATTAAAGAAAAAGAATTTATATCTACTGCTAAACAAGTTAAACTTGGTAATTATTGTATTTGTATGCAATCTATTGGAGATATGTTTCCTTATTGGCAAAATAAATCTGCGTATGCTAATCTTGTTATTGCTTATATACTTAAAAATATTCAATTATACGGTAATTATGTTGAAATATCGGAAAAAGAATTTGTAAATTGGAGTGGAATTTCAGCAAGAAGTTTTTATAATGCTATTAATGCTTTACTTCGTCCAGCTTTACCTTATCCTTGCGCAGGTGATAATCTTGCTCTTCTTGCTGCTACAACTAAAAAGTCTATATATGTTGTTAATCATAACTTTATCTTTAGAGGAAATTATGATGAATTTGTAACTCTTTATGAACTTAAATTTCCTAATGGTTGTAAACTTGATTCTAAAGGTAGAGTTATTATTGAACGTTAACCAGTAGTTGAATGTGTTAAAAAATAAGCCCGTAACAAACTAATGTCTGTTACGGGCTTTTCTATGGGTACTAACTTGCGTTACAATAGCTATTTTTAGCTTAATTTCGTTATATATTTACGACTTAATATAATTATATTACTCTAATTTCTTAGAGCTATTTTTAGCTTTAATTTTTGTTTTAGGTGTTGTATTATCGTTAATACGGTTAACAATATCGTTAATAATATTAAATTTATCTTGTATTTCAACATGATTATCAATAATAGTTGTAATCTCGTTAGTCATACCCATAAGACGACTTACTATACTTTCACCAAGTCTACCAGCTTTATTTATATAATCAAGTAAAGTATTATGTATAGTTCCAATAAGTTCAATACAAGTATTATACATATCTTTGTGATTTATATTAGCACGAATATATTCAACATCTTTAGAAATATCATTTAATAAATCATCAGTATAACCTTGACCTTTAATAACTTGCTCTTTATAAGCAACAATTTGAGCTTTAAGATCTTCAATAGATACTATCAAGTATCTAAGTAACAATATTAATATAACTAATATTGTCGAAATTGATATAATTAAAAATACGTTCATAATTAATCGGATTATAGCTATGATTGGTTGCAACTTCTCTACGGGGAATCGCGAGGAGCGAAGCGACGAGCATCAACATCAAAATTTGCAAAATTAACAATTTGATTTTTATAAGCAATACCCACTCCGCTACGCTCCGTGGAATCCCCCGTAGAGAAATCATCACCATTTATAGCTCATTATTTATTTAATTGTATTATCTAAATCTTGTTTAATAAGGACAAATTTACGAAGAAGTTCATAAACAGATTTAATTACATTAATAAGATTGATAACAGGTTGTTTAAGTTTAACGTAAAGATATATTATAATAGCTATTGCAGATAGTATTACAATACAATAAAAAACATCAAATGCAATCATGATTATTTAATTATTAAATTTTTGTTATTTACCTGTACTACCAAATCCACCAGCTCCACGTTCAGTTTCACCAAGTTCTTCAATAGTTTCTACTTCGTCCCAAATAATTTGTTCACGATGACGAACAAGAATTTGAGCAACTCTATCTCCAACGTTATATTCAATAACAGGAATAAATGGAGCGTCAATAGCTCTATGAACTATTATGAGTTCGCCAGTGTAACCTTCATCAAGAGTACCGGGACTATTTTGCATTATGGCCATAGTTTTAGTATTACTACTTCTTGGACGAATTTCCATTTCATAATCTTCAGGAAGTTTAAAATGAAGTCCTGTATGATAAACTACACGGTCATCTTTTTCTTCTATACTATGAACATAAACGTCCATACAAGCATCACCTTGTTTACTATAGGTAGGAAGTTTAACTGTTTCATCTTCACGATAAACTTTAACACCAACATGATCTAAAGTATCAAACATTTTAACTAAAGTATCATAAAGAGTTCCATCATCTGGAGTTGTTGCTGCATAATAAACAGCGTCTGCTAAAACATAAGGTATTTTACTCATTTTAATTTTATTGTTAAAAGATTGTTACATATTTATTAATATATTGCCAGCAAGTTCTATCTTTTTAGCTTTACTGCCATAAAGAATAGAATCCATACGTTTAAGTCCATTAGAATTATCTATATTAGAATAATAGCCAGTAACAGCATTATAAGCACCCCATTTAGTATTAATTATTTCTCTTTGTCCAATACCACTATAATAGTAATTATTCATTTCTGCAACAACGTTAACTTTTTTCATACTAATTTCAGCGTCATTTATTGCAGAAAAATCTCTCATAATAACTTGTTGAATATTATGTCCAGTTTGATAAATTCTACTATATTCATCATCAGTAAAAACTACTTTACCAAAGAAACTTTGTACTTCTTCATCTTTTATAGTACTTTTATACATATGATTATATACTTCATTAAGAAAATTAATCTTAGATTTAGTAATACCCAATATTTCATCAGCAATATCTATATTATTATGAACAGATTTAGTATGTCTAAAACTAACATAACTTTCAGCATTTCTAATTGCAGCATTAAGAATATTTTCACACACAACTCTTATAGGTGTTAGTAATATTTTAACTCCAGTAGAACCATCATGGGAAGTAGTAAATACAAGATAATTATCTACAACATCATCTTTAACAAAAATATTATTAGGTAATTTAGCACTAACAAATATTCTTTGACCATAACCAAAAGCACCAGCTGTTTGCCAAATAGCTTTATTTTTACCAATAGCTTTATCAAAGAATTTAAAAGCATCAATATTTTGAACAGTTGTATATCTATCTTTAACTATACCTAACGGAATATTTTTATCAGTACGATAAATGCCATAACTATTATCTATAGGGGCATAATCTACACCATCTTCGTTAAAACTATCTTGAATCGGACATTCAACATTTCCATTAGATAACATAGCAGCATAAATATAACATTTATCAACACTCCAATCTAAACCAGCTTTTTTAATAACTTCTTCAGAAGTGGTGCAGTCTTCAACATTTACTGCACCTTTAGTTCTAAATGGAACACCTTTAACAATATATCTACTCATTACGCTAACATTTTTGCATATTTACGAATATCATATTTTCTATCATGAACAGTTTTATCAAACTTAAAATAAACTTCATAGAAATCTTTTAAAACTTTAAGTTTAGGTTCACGATGATCAACAGTTATAATTCTATCGCCATTATCTAAAATAAGAGAACAAGGAATATTAACAATACTTTGAATAGTATAATTATGTTTATCCACAACCTCTTTTCTTATTTCACATATAGCAATATATTCTCCTGTAACAACTCCTCCTTTATTAATAAAAATAACAGGGTTATAATAAATATCTGGCTCATTTTCAAAAACTTTAGCACCAAGATTATGATCATATATATTATAAATCTTAGCTTTATAAGCATTATTATTTATTATTTTATTATCTTCAGTATTTTTTAAAATAAGAGGATAACGAATATTATTTCTATAATTAAAACTACCTATTTGTTCAAATTCATTATCTTTTAGAGTTAAAGGAGATAATAAGCCAGTAGTATAAAGTTTATTAATAGTATCTATTATATCTTTCATTTCATCATCAGACTCTGGCTTTATTTCATCTATAGCTTTACAAATATTAAGAATATTATCAAAATATTCTTTTTTATAATGAAAAGTAGGATTATTTTTATTTATTTCATTTAATATTATATTAGCTTCTCGTTTAAGTACATAAGAAAAACCAGTTTCATTATCATTAATTTTATATAATTTTCCTAACATATTATTTAAATTGAATAGATTGATTATTTACTATTATACCAACTGTAGGTTGATCTTGTTCTAAAGTTTGACAAATATTAATAACACGTTTCATTTCGTCTTTAGAAGTAGCATTAATAACTTCAGTTCTAAATACTTCTTTACCTAAATGTTGAAGAATATCTGGATTATTTTTTAATAATTCTTCAATAGTATCAGTATAAGAAATATTAATTTTAATATGTTTTAAATCAGATATATTAAAAGGAGAAAAATCTTCTCCAAATTCAGCTATACATTGAGCATTAATGCTATCTAATATACCAACTAAATCAACATCTTCTCCTGTATAAAGAATATCTTGTTGAACAAGTTCTTGAATTAAATCTCTAAATTTATAAATTAAAATATTAATTCGAGCTTCATTTATTTCGACACTTTGAGTATTCTTAGTAAATATTCTAACGTTAGGAAGTTCAATAAATTTATTATTTTTACCTGTTTCTCCAAAATTAATAACTGCTTCAAGCATTGCTTTTTTAAGACGTTCAATACGATTCTTAAAGACAGTTTGTCTATCATTAAGCCGTTTCTTTTCATCTTTAAGAGCTTTCTCATCAACTTTCCAAGACTTAATAGCCTTAACATAATTAGTGAGTTTCTCTTTTAATTCTTCTTGTTTGATTTGAAGAGCGTCATACTGTTCATCAGTAATTTCACCTTCAGCAACTTCTACATCATTAAATATGCGAAGAATATCATTAGATATTTCATATAAACTTGCCATAATTCTTTAATGTTTATTATTTTTAAGTTCTGCATACGCTTTACTTTCAAGTTCAGGAGTAACATCTTCAAGACGAATACCTTTTAAACAAGAAACTTGTTCCCATTTAATATTATAATCACAATTAAGTAATAATAATTCAGTAGAATCAGCAGAAACAGCCATAATCCAATTATCAGGAGAAATCTCTACTTCAACACAAGGGATTATTCGTTTTGGTTTAGGCATATAACCTTTATCTGTTTCATAATTCCAAATATTACATATACCAAAGTAACGACCTGTAAGAACATTATCTTTATGTTCAAACAATCCACCTTTCCAAGTAATACATTTATCATTCTTTTCCCAAGTTTTAGTATCAAAACGATAAGTACCAACAGGTTTTTTACTAAAAGCATCTATATCATGAATAGAACCATCAGGGTCTTTAAATATAGAACTTTTACGTTTATTCTGACAAGTACCTTTAGAATCAATTAGTTGAAATTCATCGTCTTTAAGAGTAAGAGGAGAAATAATATCCCAACTACAAAGTTTTTCAACAAAATTAATTTCCCAAGGAGCAGAACTACCAGAATTACCATGAGAAGCAAAAACAGCAACAGCTTCAAGAACTTGTTGATATATCCAATCATTTGGACCACCTTCTCCTTTACCATATCCAGCAAGTTTAAGTTCTTTTATTGCATGCTGACAAATATTAGAATTAGCAATAATATCATTTAATACATCTTTATTAATTAATTTTTTTATTCATAATAATATAATTTTATAAATTAGAGACAATAGATATACTTTTAATATAATTATTATAATCTTTAACAGTAATATCTTTAATATTTTTATCTTTAAAGGTATTATTTGTTTTCCAATCAATATCATATAAATTAGAAAGTCTAATTAAATCGTCATTTTCACAATCTATAGCCATTATACATATAAACTCTTTGATTTCAACTTTAACACCTTTTAATTTAATAGTATTAAAAGGAATATAATAACCAGATTTAATTTGACATTCTTTTATGTAACAAGTATTAAAATATCTACCAGTTAAAATTCCTTGTTTAGTTTCAAATACATCACTTTTCCAAGATAAATCTGTACTAAAAGGAAAAAGTTTTTTTGTTTTAATAGATAAAATATATTGTGGAGATATAGAATAAGCATTAGTAACAAACATTTTATTAAGATATTTATAAATTTTATTATATCTTTTATTAATATATAATATTTTAGAACTAATACTTTGTTCAAATTCATCTTCTTTTAAAGTTAAATAAGTAATTGGAACTTTATCGCATAATTTATTAATAACAGAAATATTATGTTTAATAGATGAATTAATATTATTATTTTTACTTATAGCAGCAATAACTTCTATTATATCATTATAATATTTAGAATTTTTATTATGTCCAGCAATAGTAAGTTCATTATGAGCATATTGAAGAATTTCATTATCAGAAATATAAATATTTCTGATAAAAATCTTTTTAAAATACTCATATAAAAACTTTATTATCTTGTGTTTTATTTTCTTTACTAACAATTTTATCTTCATAAGTTAAATTTATTATTTTACATGGATATTCAGTAACTATATAATTACATTCAGATTCTTTAAGACCATATTCTTCTAAAATATTAGGAATATCTTCATTTTGAGTATTTATAGGAACATCTATATGAAATATTTTTCCTCTATTATAATCAAAAACATATAAATGTTTAGTATCTACAAATTGTTTATTAAGACATTTATAAGTATTATTTTCAGTTAATTGAAAATCTTTTATTTTAATATTAATAATATTTTTATATTCCATAGTTTAATTAAATTCATATCCTAAACTTTCAAGTTCTTTTTTAATCATATTAGAAATTATTTGTGCATTAGGGTGAGCAGCACTATCACTTCTAAGTTTTATAATATGTTTCCATTCATTAATAGAATAAGTATATATACATTTTGTAGCAGTATCAATAGGAAGTACTCCACGAGCATCTTGACGAGAAAAATTATAATATTCTATAAGGAATTTATAAGTATTAAAACTATTATTACATTCATTAAGATATAAATCCACAGCTTCGTCTAATTCAAAACTATTATTATTGTTAAATAATTCAGCTTCAGCAGGACTTATCCAATAAGGACGACAAAGATTACCATTTTCATAAACATATCTTGTAGATTGTTCAGCTATATTATTAGGACTAACACGATTAAGTTCTCTTGAAGTACTAATTTGAGTAATAATACAAAAAGTATATCTCATCATATTATAACCTATTTCATTATTAAAGAAAGTATCTTCAGATACTCTATAATAATTAATATAAGTAAGAAGAACTTGAGCATGAGCATTTACTTCTTGTTGTTCTTTTAAATCTAAAATAAAATTACCATTAGTAACAATATATAGTTTATTATTATGAAAAGTCCAATCTATATAAGGATTATTATCATATCTTGTTAAAGCAATACTAAGTCTACTTGTAAATTCTCCTATAACATAAACACTTTCATGTCTAAACATACTCCAATGATGTTTTTTAAGCAAAGTATTAATAGTAACATCATCATTACCTGTTTCTTTACCATAACAAACTCTTGCACATTTAGCAACATGAGCCTTAACGTCATCACCTTGTTTCCAAAGTCCTACAGAAGGTTCAATTATTTTCATATTAACTTATTTAAAAAATCCTATTTGTTTTCCAACATTTTCTTCTACAAAACAATAAGGTACACCATTCTCTGTTTTAATAATAAATTCTGGTTTATCAACAAATAATTGAAAATCTTTACAAACTCCAACTATTTGTCCAGTTCGATAAGGATTATTTGGTTCACTTTTAGCTTTATCAATAGCAATACACATTACAGCTTCATCTTTATATTTTGAACAATCTTCACAAGCAGTTTTACTATATCCAATAGCTTTACCATGAACATTTTCTATTTCTTTAGCATATTTTTTACTAAGTACACTATTCATAAGTATTTGTTCATTCATAGGTTTACCACAAATAGGACAAATTTCATGTACTAAAGCAAATCCTATTTTATTTTCTGACATATTTCTAAAACTTTATAAAATAATTGCATTAAATTTCCGTTATTATCAATCTCAAAGTCAACATCAAAATTAATACGTTCGCTATTATGTTCATCAAGATCTTGATTATCACGATTAATTTTAATCAATCCCCCGTAGAGGAGTTTATCATTATTACGAATAGCATTAGCTTCATTAGCAAATCTAACATCTGGTATGATACATAATGTTCTACTTATAGCAATATCTATAACTTTAGACATTGTAGAATTTATCCAAATATTATTATCTATATAATTACGACAAATATCAGTACCAAAATATTGCATAAGTGCTCTAAGTTTAATATAAAGATTTCGTTTTTTAGCAGCAGAATATTGTATTACATTATTTAAATTATTATCAATAATATTATCAACTATATAATGATTTTTATTTCTAATTACTTCACCAAAAGTAATAAACTTACGATTAAAATAATCCCAATATTCATTATCTTTTTTTACTCTATCATCAAAAGTAGAACGAGGAATACTAAAAATAATACTCATAGCATCTTTCATACTATCAGCAAAATGAATAATTCTATCTTTATAAGAAATATCTATACTTTTTCTTCGTATAACATAATCTGCATAATTAGAACGAGTAATACCTGTTACAAATATATAATTAATCATACTTGCAACAGTATCTTTACCAGAATTTTTATGACCAGCTATACCAATAATACACTCTTTCATATAAAAAACATTTATTCTTTTAATAACGAACTTAATCCTGTTTTTAGAGTATTAATAAGATTTGTAACAGAGTTTCGCATTTCAGTAACAGCAATTAATTCAAGATTATTTTTCCACATAGCTAAACTACCTTCAGGATTACTAATACTATTCCTAATAGCTTCAAGATGATAAATACTTTTAGCATACATTTCAGCTTTATCAATATTTTCATCAAGAGCTTCTATGCTTCTAATATAATCTGAAAAATCTTTATTATTCATATAAGTAACTTTATTATCTTTAATACAAATATATAATATTTTTCTGAAATATATTAATTATTTTGACTCAATATAAAGCCATTTTTAGCTATTTAGATATTACGTTGAACTATTTATCATTTAGCATAACATAATTCAATATAAAGCTAAAAACAGCTATTTATTGGCGTTTTATACGAGAAAGTAAGCTATAATAACAAAAAAAGTGGAAGCACTATAAATACTTCCACTATAATTAACACACTAAATAATAACAAAGACATCATAATCTCTTTCACTTTCAACATATTCTATTTCAATATTTCCTCGACGTTTAGTTTCTTGAATAACGTAATCTTTAATTTCTCCTCTTAGATTAATTTGACATCTGCCATAATTATCAACACGACAAATTCTACAATTATCATCAAATTTTCTATAACTAAGTAAAACATAATACTCTCTTGCAAAAGTATTTTTATTATTTCTCGCAACTTCAATATAATAACGATAATTACTTCCATTTGCAGGAAAAAATAATAGTTTACGTTTTATATCATAAAACGGTCTTTTAGGACTTATAACAGGATTAAGTATCTCATAATTATAAATACTCATAAATTATTTGTCAATAATGTAAGTTTGTTTAACATGAAAAGGTACTTGAGCTACACCACTTCTTTCTCCATATTCAACAAACATTTCTTTTCCAATAAAATCTTCTTTATTATCTAAAACATATTTTTGATAACTAAAAGAACCTCCAAGATGAACTTCAAAAGTTTCATCATTTATATCATTACGAAGTAAAAATAAAGGAACATCTTTACGTTTAACACCTTCTGGATAAATATCAACAATAGTAAATTTACCATCAGTAGATTTCTTATATTTAATCATACTAAGATTACGTTTACCATATTGATATTCAGCTTCAGGATTACGCATAATCAGACCTTCAAATCCTAAATCAATAAATTTATTTCTACGTTCATAAGCAACATCTTCATTACAAATATTATATTGAGGAAGTAATATAAATTTATCTTTATTGTTAAGATGATCTTCTTTTGAAGTAAATATATTATAATAATCTCCAACAGTAGTATAAAGATAATCTAATCGATTATATTGAGCAACATCATCAATAGCAATATCATAACACCAAAATTGAATAAGTTTATTTTCTTTACAAGTAGGATCTTTAACAAAATGATTAATTTCATTAACACTATGACCCGGAAGATATAATTCTCCATCAAGAATATAATGTTCTTCAATCATAGCATCAATTAGCTTCTTAGGAAACACATCTAAAAGATAATTTTCAAGAACATGTAAACTATTCCAATAAGTACCTTCTCTACTTTGAAATTTAAGTCTTACAGAACCAAATAAATCATTATCATTACGATACGCGCTAATAAAACAACGAAGACCATTAATTTTATATTGCCCAATATATCTACTAACTTTTTTAAAAAGTTTATTATTAGTATTATCATAAACTTTAGCAAGCATAGGCAAAAGAGTACCGTCAGCAGTAGTACGATGAAAAGGAAGATATTTATCAAGATATGATAATAGTTCTCCCTCTACGGGGAGTTGAACATTATCTTTTATATCCCATAAATTTTTATATCCAACTTTTAGTTTAGCATTAATACGAGAAGTAATTTCTTCTCTTGGTTCTCTATTAATATAAATAATATCTTTAGTAATAGTTTTACCTATAATACCATGAAAAACTTCGATAGAATTATAATCTAAAGGACGAGCATACCATACACAAGGCTGTCCAAAATTATTACGCCTATAAAAACCTTTATTATAATCAAATGGCAACATAAATAACTTATTTTTCTTTTTTAAAACTAAAAGTCATAGAACTAATAGGAACTCCAACTTCTTTTTTCTTTTTAACTTTCTTTTTCTTAGGAGCATCTAATTCTTCAAGTAAATTAGGATTATTAGAATTAATTTTTTCTAACGTTCTAAGATTTTCATAAATATAAGTTTCTTTTCCTGTAAAAATATCTTTAGTAGTATATTTAATAAATTTATTTTCAGGAAGTTTATTTTTAATTTTAGGATATGGTTTAACAGGAGCTTGAACAAAATCATTCATAACTTCAAATAAAATATTATCTATATGACAATTAATAAGTTTATCAAAATATTGATTATAAATAAATTGATTAGCTATTTTAATAAGATAATAATAATACTCGTTAATAAACATTTGATAAACAGGATAAGTAGTCATAATAACTCTTTTTCCTTCATAAACTCTTTTACAATTAAGATTAGTTAATATTTTATCAAGGATATTACAAATATCATTGTCTGTATTAAATTCTTTTGTTCTTTTCCAATCATTATATTCAATATTAGGATATTCTATTTTAATAATAATATTAATCTCTTCATTAGTATTAGGATTAAGTTCTTTCTTCTTTACTATCATAATATTCAATATTACAATCTTTATCAAAATCGTATAATTTAACAATTACATGAGCTTTCATAAAACGACCAAGACCATTAAAATTTTTAATTTTATTATCAAAAACTTCTTTAGCATTATCTATATTATCAGTACAATAATAAAATTTAATAATTCCATCAATAATAACTTCTACAGCATAATTATATAACAGAACGTCGAACATTAGCTAATTTCTTTTTATCAATTTTATAAATAATAATACGTTCAGGTTTACCAATTAAACAATGATTAAATTGAAGCCATTTAATATTATTAGTAGTTTGATACCATTTAACTTTATTTTCTTTTAAAACAATAGTTCCTTTATCATAATTAAAACCAGAATAAACAAAACTATTATCATTATCTAACAAATGAAAGCGATTAAGTATATTACAATCTTCTTCACTACCGAAATTAATTTCGCCATAAACATATATATCTTTTCCGTCAATAATTTGCCCATCTTCTTTAGTATGACGTATAGCACCAAAATATTGTTTAGATTTATCAATACGAACTTCTTGTTCTTCAGTAATAGCTTCCATAACAACTATTCTATTACCTTTACTCGAATCAGTAAGGCATAGTCTCATCATATTGAAGATTCCCAGAATCTTTATTTCTTTGTCTTTTATCATAATTATAAATATATTTAATTCCTTTTTTAATAATAGATTTAAGTTGTTTAAGTGAATTATTATAAACTAATTCTGCAAAATCTTTACTTTTATATCTTTTAGGAATAATAATAGGAATAATATTAAAATTTTTATATAACCAATTAGATTCATTTATTCCTGTAACATCATTATCCATAAGAGAACAAAGTTTACCTTTATTATCTTTAAGTTTACTTTTTAACCAATCATATTCATTCTGACGAAGTTTATAAGTTTCATGAGGAATATTAATAACTCCAATTTTATCTATATTCATTCCCCCGTAGAGAAGAGACAGTCTCATCAGTGTTGCTCCTATACTAACTCTATCTTTAGTAGATTTAGTAATTACAATAATATCATAATCACTATAATTAAGATTATAAATACCTTCTAAATGATTACAATTAGTTATAAATCTTGTATAACTTCTATCTCGTTTAGGAAAATATAATTTAATGTTATTAATACCATTTCTATCTTTTCCTAATAAATATCCATAACAAGGATCGTTAGTATTATAATAATACTTTGGTTCAGGATTAACATTTCTATTAATATAATATTGTTCTACAGGATAAATAAAATTAATATTTAAAAATTGTAATGGAACACCAAATTTATCCCAATATTCTTTATCATTATTATTCCATTCTCTAACAACTAATTCAATATTAGGTTTTTTATGTTTTATATTAACGATAGCTGTATTTATTTCATTAACAAGATTAATATCTTTTTCTTGTCCATAAAATATATCTTTAAACGTAAAAGTAATATGACGAAGAACTTTTATAAAATCTTCTTTATTACGAATATTATATTCTCTATTATAAATATTGCTCATAATATAAGCAACAACATCAAAAGCGTCACCCCAAAAGAAACCACTAAAATCTCTAAATTTTAGTTTTCCTTTATTATCATATTTAAAACCACAAGTAGGGTGAATATCTTCTCTTATAGGAGAACATATTAATTCGCCAGTATCAATACAATGTTGAATAATATTATTAGATAAATTAAGATAAGTACTAAAAATACTAATTTGAGAAATTTTATCTAAAATAGTTTGTTTTGTTAATTTACTCGAATTTATATTTCTCACTATAACATTATTAAAAAAATAACTCCAACCATATAATTAAATATAGTTGGAGTTATAATTAAGAAAACAATAAATTAATATTAGAAAGGCATGTCATCTATAGTCTGACTAGAAATATCTGCACCCATAGGATTCATAGTTTGGTCTATAGCAACTCCACCCATCATAGGAGCCATTCCTCCAACAGCAGGCATATTAGGAGTTTTTGGTTTTTCAACATTCATAATAAGAATAGTTTCTTTAACCAAATCTATTTTAATAGAAGGAATAGCGTTTTGTTGATAAATCTCAATACAACCTTCTCCAACAAATTGAGGAAGACTTAAATCTCCATTATTAATAGGAGTCCAAGATTTTCTACTCTTAACATAACGAAGGAGTTTAAGCCAAACAGGAATAAATTTATTGTTTTTATCATGATAAACAGGTTTACCATTTTTACCACGATTCATAATATTTTCAAAGTTTTCAAATAAAACTTTCCAAGCATTAATAACAATTTCTGTATCTACAGAAACATATTCACCTTGTTCATCAAAATCTTCAAACGTCAAAGATAAAGCAGTAGCTTCTTCGTCTGTCAATTCACGACCTTTAAGATAATAAACATTTAAAACATGTTTAAGCCAATCAAAAACAGAATTAACTTTCCATTCTTCTTTACCTCCCGGAATAGTATTTACATTAGATTCAACGGCAGTAAATGTTTTAGAAACATAATGACGTTTATTTGGATCTTCTTCATTAGAAGCAAAAGTCAAAGTGAGTTTAGGAATTTCAAAACCATTAAAAGAAGGCATTCCTGTTTTATCTTCTCCGATAGTTATAGTACTATATTTAACTTCTTCGAGATGACCTAAAAATAAACCATTAGGTTTAGCTTGATCATTGCCAAACTTAAGACGTGCTGTTCCACGAGCAGAACCTAAACCACGACGAGATACTTTTTTAACTTCTTCAATAGGAGTTTCTTGATTAACTGTTTCTTTTGACATAAAAATTCGTTTTTAAAATTAAGCTTAATTTATACTAATATGCCCGATAACATACTTATTAAAAATATATTATCGGGCAATATTAAAAAATCTATTATGACAAACAATAAATTACTCTTCTACTTCAGATTCACCTTCTTCTTTTGAACCAACACGAGCAGGAGCTTTATCAACAAATTCCTTAAGCAGATAAGCCTTAACAGTAATAACTTCATGACCATTATCTACAGGAATATCTTGAATTTCGTCCAAATTAATAGTGTAAACACGATTCATTTTAGTAGCTTCATCACCCATATCAGCTTTAAGCTGTTTCCAAACATTAGCGTCAGTAAATGTAAGAGAAGTACCAGTACCAGTCAATCCAGCAGGATTAGCAGTTTTAGAACCTTTATATTTAGGTAATTCACGAGGTTTAACAAAAGAAGAAAGAATATCCATTTGTTCTTCTTTAGTAACACCGTCACGACTCAAAGCGTCTTTAATTTCTTCCGGAGCATTTTCAAGAGCAGAAGCTAACATTTCTTCAAAATGTTGGGAAACAAAACGAAGTTTATCATGTTTAGTAAGACGTTCAGTAGTCGTTTTAGCATTACCTTTGCTATCATATACTACAAAACCTTTGGCAACAGCCCACATATCAAATTCTTTGTGAATAGCAATAACAGATTCAGGAGAACCAACTTCCAAACCATTAGCTTCACAGAAAGAAGTATAGGCTTCAGCTTTAGTATCAATAGCCGCATTAATTTCATCTATATTATGCAAGAAAGTAACATAATCTCCAGAAGATAAACCAAGTGCACGACTTACAGGAGGAGTCATACGGAAATTACCTTCAGTAGAAACAGCAATAAGTTGCGGTTCAACAGTTACATTTCTTTGACCAGCGTTAACAGCAGAAAATCCAAAGCTCATACCATTTACAGTTTTCATAACTTTAAGTTTTTAAAAAGTTTAATAAATTTGTTATTTAAAAATGTTTTGAAGATTAATAATTTCTTTTCTTATAACAATTTCTAAATCTTCAATCAAAATTGTTATATTTTATTCAGATACAATATAACTAAAATCTTATATTTCAATAATATCTGAATCAGTAATATCAATATTATTAATTTGCTTTAACTCGGTTGTTTCCATGACGCCCATAAGAAAATCAGAAGCTATATCACGAGCAGCATATACAAAAGCTCTATGACCAACCATAACTTTCGGATATTTTTTATAAGTATCTTTTTCAAAACAACCAGCAGTACAAGCATCAAGATAAGAAAAACGACCAATACTTCGTGTTTCAACAACTTTACCAAATATTTCTCTATATCTAATAATTTCGTATTCGGTAACGTAATCAATAGGTTGATTAGCAATACGAATTACAGGAATTTTACCAGATTGAGAAATAGCAGCAATTTGTTGTTTATTAATAGCAATACCAAATTGTTTAGAATTTAAATTATAATCTTTATAAATATTACCATTTAAATCTTGATAATAACGAGTAGGATATAAATAAATATGTTCTCTATCAGTATCTTTCTCGCTTAATTCATCAGCTTCTTTCTTATCTTTACAACGAATAGCATAATCAGGAAGTTTATTGTCAGTATAAGCATTAATGCCATCTGTATATTCATACAGAGGTTGATAGTCTTTAACACATCTCCAAAAACAACCTGCCTTTGACAATAGTGCTTTAATAATATGAATATCAATACCTGTTTTACCGTTAATAACGTGAATATGTTCAAGACAAGAACTAAAAGGAAGTTTTAAATCTTGTGCTCGCATTAGTATTGCAAGTCCTTCATTAACACTTTTAATTCCTCCTTTTTCACTTCTTGAAATTTTAGTAAGAAAATTCTCAGCAGCAATTAATTGTTTTTCATCAAACAAATTAATAGCATTAATAGTGTCTTTATTAACTTCTATAACTTCACGTTTAGCAACAGGTACTTTATCACTGACTTTTTGTAATTGAGCAGGAGATTCATTCTCAACTACATTAGTTTCTTTTTCATCGTTTGCCATAATGTCAATGAGCACTTGTTTGTTTAACTACATTACAATAATAACACATTTTTCTATAACTACAAAATAATATCGCCCGAAATTTCATCTATCATTAAATTATTCTCTGTATCATTTATTACCATAATAGTATTATTCATCTTCTCCTTTAATAGCTTTTCTTCTTCGATAGTACTATTACAATATACTCTATATGTTTTAGTAATATTATCGCCAAATTTAACATTACTAAAACGAGTTTTAAGTTCAACAATATTATCACATAACGGAGAAGTAAATATAACCATGTCACAAGCTATTTTTAGCTCTACATTGGACGATTGTTTGATAGATAATATACTAATATTCCCATTGTTAAATCGCTTCTCATTAAGCGTCGATTGGGCTTGCGATTTGAGCATTCTAAATTGTCCTTTATTAACGCCAGACTTAACATAAATAGGATTACCTTCATCATCAGTAGCAATACAATCAGCAATACAATCATGATAATCACCACAAATTTTATAAACAATACCATCAGCAGACAGATTTTGATTATTATCATTTAAAAATTTAGTGATTTGCGCAGCAAATTCTCCACGCTTAGACACAATTAGTATTTTCTTATCTTTATTAGCATTACAAATATCATTAATAACACTTAGTTTATCAACATTATCAGTACATAAATCTCTTCTTAACTTAGCAATACTATAAAAATTTCGAGCTTTTTCCTCTAAAATATTAGGATTATAAATATCATCAATTTGCTTATAAAAAGCAATATTAGTATCTAAATCATGTCTCCAACCATTTTGCTTAGCAATATTATTACGAAATTCAGTAGCACTTATATTTAAAACTTCATCTCCATATTTACATTTTTCAATAGTTTTTAAATCTCCAAAAATAGAAACACAATCATTTATATAATTAGTATATTTATCATAAGTACTTCTATCAGTATCAGACATATCTACTCCAATCCTGTGTTCCTCTACGGGGGAATGAATATAGTCATTCCTTATTTTATTAGAAATATTATCTACATCAATATTAGGAAGTATTTCACGAGTACGAGTAATAAAATCATTATCCATAATATTCTCTGTAAGAATACTAATCATAAATTTACTATTATAATATAAATGATTAAGTAACATATATTTATCATTTATGCCAACAGTAATAATTAGTTTATAAGAATAATGATATTTAGGATTAACATAATCAGCACTTAAAATTCTAATATTATAACCATCTTCCATGGTCATATTATTAGCTTTAAAACAATCAACTAATTTCTTTCTTGTTTCATACTTATCTACAACGATAAAAATAGCGTCATCTTTATTTTTACTATGAAACTTTAATATAATATTAAATACTATATCAGGAATAATATCCTTAGTAAAACAATAAAAACTTGCACGACCTTTAAGACGCTGAAAACCATCAAGAACTTGTTGAATAACTTTTTCTTTAATCTTCATTATCGTCAAATAAAGAATTATACATACCAGAATGTTTTTTAATTAGCATTTTACCAGATTTAAGTTTAGCTTTAACATCACCTTTTTGTTTAGTACTAATACCTAATTTAATAGGATCAATAATTTTTAACGCTTCTTTAAAATAATAATTATAATTAATATTACGATATTCAATACGTTTATCGTCTAAAGAATTTAATACAGTTACTTTATAACCAACACAAAGATTACTTTTTATAAGAGTATTATTGTTGACTTTCTTTACACTACCACCTTGATTAGATACATAAAATCTAACATTTCTTTGAAGTTCTGTACAAGTTACTCCATCATCAAATTCAACATGAAATTGACGCCCAACATTCTGAGACTTACAAAAATCAAGAATATTAGTACATTCATATAATGTTTCTAATACAGGTTTATTATAAAGAAAATAATTAACAACAGCTTGTGCTACAATAGGCATATCATAACCTTTACTTAAATCAATAGCATACATTTTAGGATGTAGAGCACCTTTATATGTAGTTTTAGAATTAAGTTCTTCCACTACATACGAATTAATATCTCTATTAATATAACATTTATATTCTTCAGCGTCAGCATCTAATTTAGTGAGTTGTTTCCAATTATTAGAAATATATTCAAATTTATATTTATCTTTCTTATAAAGTTTAACAACTATACCATCAGTATTAGCACTTATAACTTCTATACCAGCTAATTCAAGTTCTTCACACAACATTAAAATCATTAATTGTCCATTTATGGTAACTTTAAGAACAGCAAGTCTATCATAAAGACTACCAGATTCAAAACCTAATTTACCATATATAGAATTAATAACAATCTTTAATGCTTGTGCAAGAATATCTTTTGGAATACCGTCAATAAGATCTTCTTCACTATGTTTAGCAGCAATACGGGTATCTTTAAGCCAACTAACAAGTTTTGTAAAAACACCTTCGTTTAAATGTGCAGGAGCAATATGATACACAGACATAATACTGGGATAAAATGAAGAAATATCAAAATGTATATAAATATAACTATCATCAGTTATAATATCCCATATAGATGGAGCATCTTTATCTTTACAACCACCTTCTTTACAATCAGATAATGTTAAATTCCCCATAGAGGGAGAATCAATATAAATTAGCTTACTCTTTAATTCTCTTGGAATATCTTGACTATGAAGTCCACCTGTTGCAATACTATAAACAAGTTTATTAATAGTTATTTCAAACCAACCAGTATCATTATTAGTTTTAAGATATTTAAATTCAGGATATTTATTAGATACTTCTTTAAGAGCTTTTTTACTTGTTGAATAAACAACAACTTTTTTCATTTCTTCAAGAAGTTCTTGACATTCTTTAGTTTTAAATTTAATAAAAGGAAAAATAACTCTTTTAAAAGCCATAGCAGTACGTTCAGTTTTATTACCTTGCCATTGACTTGGACTTAAACCACTAAACTCGCTATAAAACTTTGTAAAAAGTTTATCAGCAATATTACTTCGAGAACTACTTAAAACATCAACCCCATAAGCAGAAGATATACTATAACGTAAACGAATCTCATCTATATAAAGTCTTATCATTTCACATAGAATAAAAGAATCGTTCATATTATAATACATAGTAGGTTCAATCCATTCATCAATAATATATCTATCCCACTTTTCAACTAACTTATTAAGATTTTCAACATTTATACCTTTAAGAGTATTATCTTTTTCATAAAAATGTTTATCTTTATCAGATATAGGAGGAAGTTCATATTCAAGTAATTCATACCATTGAAGATTAATACTTGTTTGTTTAAGACTTTTAGGAAAATAAACAGTTTTTCCATTTTTATCAACTCCTTTACCAACTTTATTAAGAGCAAATACAGTCATTAAATCAACATCTGTATAAGGAAGTTTATACTTACTTAAAGTACCAAGTAAATAATCATGTTTAAATATTTCATAATCATTTTGAGAAGAAATAATCTTTTTTGAAGTTTCATATAATTTAGTAATAAGTTCTTTAGTATTATCTGTTTGATTAGAAAACATAAGAAAAGCAGCAACCATTAATCTATCGTATTTAGAACTATTAAAACCGAACATATCAGTACGAACAGGAATTTGTTTTTCAACATCATTCTCTTTTTGTATTTCATAATGTGGTCTAAGTCCGTTAATAAATCCAAGCATAGTTAATAGTTGAGAATCATCTTTATCAGTAATATAAAAGCTATATTTAACTACTGAACTAAGTTTTTCTTTAATTTCTTTTACAGTATATTTTTGAACTAATGGAATAGGAACTTTTTTCTTATCATTTTCATCATAACAATCTTTAAATACTTTAAGATAATCATTAACTTCAATTATACTTATACTAAAAAAGTTTTTTAAAACTTCAACATCATAAGTATAACTACGTATCATATATAGCCTCTTTAAATTGTCTTACAAAAATATCTTTAAGATTTTGATTATCGTAATATATAACAGCAGGACTAATAACAGTTTTAACAATATATTTTCCTCTATTATAATTATATAAACCAAAATCATATAATTGTTTATCAAAAATAATTAATTTATTAGGTTTTATACGACTAAATTCATAATATAAATTACAAATACAATTTTTAATAGCTTCTTTTTCCAAATTAAAATCTGTTTTGTTAACACATTTAATAGCGCGAGTTACATAACAATCTTCAAGAAGTTCTTTATTTGTAATATCTTTATACGTATCTCGTACAATTTTTAATATAGTATTATAATTAATATCAGCTTTAATATCATAAGAAGGTAAAATAATCATAGTATTAGTAATTCTATTTCCTGTACCAAACACAATAGTATCATTTTCTTTACTATATAATTTTAAAGGACAATTAGAACAAATGTCTATTTTATTAATAAACAGCTGACTACTATAATGTTCAACACTTAATTTAATATTTTTAGTTTTACGTCTAATTCCCATAACATAAAATTAATTCTTTTCTTGCACGAGAACACGCTACATATAGTCTACGAAGTAAATCATCTTGATTAGAATAAGGACGACCATTTTTATCATAAACAATATCATTGACGTCCACAAATACAACATCATAAGTAGAACCTTGCATAAACATTGCGACTTTCATCGCAAACCTGACTATATCTTAAACTATTCAATATATTTCCAATTATATCCATAAGGTTTATATATAAGTTTGCCTGTAAGAACTTTATGAACATTACTATAAGCACTTTTACTTCCTATGAACTCATTAATTTCAAATCCGTATTCAAAACTTTTAATAAGATTATTTTCTTTATAAGCTCCAATTTTTATTTCTAATCTTTGAGCCATAGGATTATTTTTACCTTTTCTTATAGCACTTAAATGTTCAGCAAAACCTTTAGGTTTTTTACGTCCTTTAATAGCGTTGGAAATTTTACGTCCAATAATAGATTTTTCATTATCAGATTTATTAATTGCTGTATATCCACCAATACCCCCATTTGTTTCATTCAATAAATTAGGATTGATTTTACGATAATAATTTATATAATATTTTTCCATAAAATCAGCATCATTAAAAGGTTTATCAGTATCAACAACTCTTAATAATTTAACTTGAACTCTAAGAGGTAAATAACTATCAAGAAATTTAAATAATTTAGTCATAGTTCGTTTTCCTCTTTTAGCCTCATTAAGTTTCCAATAATGAGAATCTAATCTGTGTTCAATAGAAGTTCTTGTTTGTCCAACATAAATAACTTCTTGTGTACTTGGATATACAAGACCATAAATATTTATTATCATAACAATATAAATTTTAATTTCATTATAAATATATTATTTATGAATTGTAATTCCAAATAGTTTTATGAATAGTTTGTCCCCATTTCCCAGCATTACTGCCAGTACTCCTTTCGGATAGTCGATGAGCCTTACCATTAAAATGTTTCTCAACATAATGAGTGGTCTTGGTTGCTGATTGTCATATAATAATAATTTTTCAAGCATTCACGCTTAGATTTTCATCTTACGTTGTAGCATTATTATCTTCACGATGTTCCAGCAGTTAAAGGACTTTTACAAGAGCCAATACTAACTCTTATGACTCGTAATTGCAAAGCCATAATCTAAATCTCTACTATAAATAATCTTTCCATTACGATTAACTATATTAGCAGCGATAAGATATTTCTTTTTAAAATCATAATATTGTTTCCATTTACTCGCACGAGTACCACCTGTAGCTTTTTTAGCAGTCTCGATTAAATCTGTAATAACTTTATGATATTTTAATATAGTAAATTTATCTCTATGGTCTATAACAAATAAAGGTTTAGTAATATTACCTCCATGTACTAATTGAAACTTAATTAAAAAACCTTTAAATCCATAAGTATCATCAACAAAATTAACAATATCATTAATTATATATTCTTCTGAATTATTAATAATGATTTCCATAAATTCATTAACAATAGTTTCATAAGACATAATTAAATCATTTTTAGTAATAATACTCTTATCAGCGTCTTTTATTATATTATTACGAATATAATTATTCCAATTAGAAACGCAAGCATTAGTATATGCAATAATTCTATACATATCTATGTTATTAGTATATTCTTCATTTGAAAAACAACTATCTATAGTATTATTAAAGTTAACTTTATTACATATACTAAAACCTTCTCCAATTTCATTATATACAGTAGCACCTATATTTTTACTTATATATTCTAAAAAAGTATAACTTTTATTAGTAATATCATTTCGTAATAAATCTAATAAATTAGAAATAGGATTAGTTACAGATTGTCTAACAATTTCTTTTAATACAAAAACTTTATTACATTTATAAAAAGCACTTGACTTATTTTCATTAACAGGAGCAAGTTGACTACTATCACCAATAAATATAAGTTTAATATTTAATTGTTTACATTGTTCACATATATAGTTAACAATTTTAGAAGGAAGCATAGAGGCCTCATCTACTAATAACAATTTAATATCGTCAAGTTTTGGTTTAGCCATAGGATTAAATTGAGGATTATTAGGATCAAAATCTTCTAATCTTAAATCTAATCTTAAACCAAGAGTACTTTGAATAGTATCAACAGGTCTATTTCCAATAGCTTGACTAAACACTCTACATGCTTTATGAGTAGAAGAAGTACACTTAATTACACTATTACTATATTTACAATTATTAATAATGTATTTAGTAATAAAAGTTTTACCTGTACCACCAGCTCCAATTAATCCAACTATATATTTAGCCGGATTAAAAGGAGAAGCTATAAAATCAATAATGCCATCTATAGCTTTTTGTTGGTCATTAGTAAACTTATATTTATTATCATTATTATTTATACGTTCACCAATTTTAAATTCATTCATTTCTTTCTCTCAATATTTTATCGATACGAGCTTGATTAAGTCCATCATAGTTATCTTTATATTCTTTAAAAATATTAGATGCTTTATCATCTTCATAATCAATATAGCTTTCTTTAATATCAAAATATTGCTGTTTATCATAATTATTAATAACAATATTTCCTTTAACAATACAACCTACACAAAAAGGCAAATAATATAGAATATCAAGTTCTTGATTAAGATTATCACATCTAATATAAATATTACGAATAGATTTCTTTTCTAATTCTTGCATATAAATATTAGAAGCACCTTTACAAGTAAAACATTCTTGTTTAATAGGAACAATACTATCTTCTATTAAAACTTTATAAGAACCATCTTTATCAATAAAAACAATTCCTTTAGCTTTTCTAACTTTAATAGTATATTTTTCTTTAATAACTTTATACTTACCTTTGTTATTCTTTTTAACAGGAGTTGAAAAATCAAATATTGGCATAATAATAGTTTTAATAGATTATTTTTTCATTAATTTTTTAGTAGACTTAACCATATCAAGTTTAAGTTGTTTTCTTTCTTTTTTAGAAATTTTTCTATCATCGTCATTTCCAAATTCTCTATTAATAATTTTTCTATTACTATTAATAGTTTTAGATATAATATAACTATATCCACAATAATGACAAAGATAATCTATTTTTCCCCAAGTACCATTACCAACTTCATTAGAATCTTTTTTAACTTGTACTATTTTATTAGCGTAATCAACAGAAACATCTGCTTTTTTAGTAATACTTTTAATAACACTCACTTCATCATAATTTTTCTTTTTCATAACTTTACGTGATTTAATTTGTTTATTAATATTATTATTTATATTTATAATAATGGCTCGGCTTTGCCTCGCCACACTATTCGTTTCCCCGTAGAGAAGTACATCGCATACCAGCTTTATATCTGCTTATTATTCTATATAATAATCACAAAATAAAACTTTTGGTTCAATATTAACTTCAACACCAATATCTTTTATATCCTGTACCAACAGTTATACTATATAATTTACAATTAGCCATAATTAATATTTTTAGATTATGATAGCTATTTTTAGCTTAATACAAAGACTTATTCTTAATTAAATAACTTGTATTACTTAGTATATGATAATCCAATGTTAAGCTAAAATTAGCTATTATAAAACGTTTAACGAATTAAGTTTGCTATATCTCGATAATCAATAATAAACTAACATAATAATTAACATTATAATCAATAATATAATTACAATACTTATTATAAATAAAAACAGGAACTTGTTTCACAACAAATCCCTGTCAAAACGGATAGGTAAATCCACAGTTTGGTTCATAACAACATCTCTTTTCACAAAGAGTTTTATTTTAGCAATAATACTATTATGAATATCTATAGTAAAAATAAATTGAAACAATGAATAAACAAACTATGATATATAATAACTATATTATTGCTATTATCTCAATTTTGGTTCTTTTTTGGTTCTTCTTCATTAATAATCATATTAATAAGATCTTCTTTACAAAGTTTACTTAAATCTTCTTTAGTAAATTTACAATATGAATTATTATATTTTTTATTTCTTTCATAAATAATTTCATTGATAAAACCTCTAATTTGCTTACAAATATTATAAGTATAATTACGTACAACAATCTCAATATCACTTACAACATCATAATAATCACTAAGTTCATCTCCATTAAGATGTTCTATATCTTTTTTATCAACTTTTTTAAGATTATCAAGAGCAATAATAATATTTTGATGAAGCAAATCGTCAATTTCTTTATAATCTTTAACCCAGTTAATAAATTGTTTAGTATTAACAATCATATTTTTAAACATATCGCTTTTACTTTTATCAAACGATTCTTTAATACTATTAGCAATTTTATCTATTAAATCACTAATACTTTGTTTAGAGCTATCAAATTCAATTGTTTTTGTTTTCATAATAAATAAGTTTATTAAATTAATAATTTAAAAGATAGTGTTACTATTATCACTAACCGTAACACTTATAACTATGAAAGTTCTAAAACAAGCATGTTCAATTATCACTAATTCCCATACTTTAAGATTTCAGCTTCAATCACAAAATGTATCAAATTCTTCGTCATCTTCATCTGGCATATCATTCCAATTTACATCATCATAATCTGTATCATAAAGATAACTTGGAATTTCAACTTCAACAGATATATCGTTATTATTATCTTCCATAATCATAATCATAAGATTAAGTCTGAATCCCCGTAAAGGAATCAATTATATATCGTTCTTCTCTACGGGGATTCAGACTAAATATATTTTAATCTTCAACATCAACAGTTTTAATATCTGCATTCTGTTTATTAAGTTCGATTATCTTATCAATATTAGCAGAAGAAATATCAGTAAGATAATCATCATTTAATTCTTCAGAACAAAACTTATTAATAGTTTCTTGTGCAGTCTCTGCAAAACATTGGAAAGAAGCAATTAAACTGTTAATGAAAAAAGTTTCATTATAATTATACTCACGATTCAAACCGTTAGTATTTACAACAAACTTATTCCAAAGAAATTTAACATAAGGACGTTTAGCCTTAATTTCATCTCTTGTAAATAAAGTATTGATAATACCTTTTGCAGTAAATCTACGAATTTCTGCATTAAATTTAATAATAAATACAATTTCAAGAATATGTTTAGGAAGTTTAGCATATCTTTCAGGAACATAAATACGTTTACGTTCTTTTTTGTCTTTATTATCTTGTTTACTTCTATAAGAACCATTAATAGGTCTTATAGTATTTTCGTTAACACCTTCATTTTCTTTTTGAGAATTAACACCGTTATCGTTAACAGACTTTCTTAAATTCTCAACAACAGATTGTTCAATGTCCATAATTTTGTTTGTTTAAAGATTAATAGTAAGATTAATATTTTCTGTAAATATAAAAAACAATTACAATACCATACAAGATATTTAATATATTTTTTTCGTCATATGTTTAACTTCTTGATTATAATCATGCTAAAAAGCATATTATAGGCTTAACAGCATAAATAATGTAATAATATCAACAATAATCATATTATAAACAATATAAATATTAGTAGTAACAATATTTCTATCATTACTACTAATATTATATGTTATAATTAGAAGCCCATCAACTTGTCTGCAAATCTCGCAGCCATCTTTTCTCCAGTTTTACCAAGTTTAAAACCAATAATATGATTAATAATAACATCATGATCATAAACTTGAACAGTAGCATCATTTCTTGTACTAAATGGATTAGTAAATTGTTCTCCAGCAACAATTTCTTGTTGAAGAATATCAACACTACCTCCATTAAATATCAAGTTAAGAGCTTGAGGATTATCAAGAAGAGCATTAGCCATCCAACCAAGTTCATCATCTTCTTTAAGTGCTCCAACAATAGCATATAAAGAAGTAAATAAGGTATTAGTCATACCTTCTTGATAAGTAATACCATTATCGTTACTTACAAAGCCACGAATAGGATTACTAAGAGTAAAGCTAACCATAGTATAGTTATCTTTCTCAGTAAAATTAACGTTTTTAATTCTAACAGAATTAATACGTTTACAACCAGCAGCAATTAATTTCTTAATGCAATTTTGATAACCAACATTAATCGTTTCATTACTTGCATTTTCAGTACCATTTTCAACTTGAACACTAACTTGTTCTACAGTTGCAGCATTTTCTTTAGCCATAACTAATAATTTTTAATTGTTAATAATGATAATTATAATGATAACGTTAATAAAACTATTAAAAGTCTTATCAATCACATATCCAAAATTTATTATGTTATTGTATGAGGTGAATAAATATATTATTCAATAAGTAAAGCTGTTGCTAAACCTATTGAATAATATAATAATCATAAATTTTGTATTACTAATACTGATGTAAATAGAAATACCGCTAAATATAATACTATTTTTATAGTATCTTCAAGTTTTATTGAATCTCCTATTTGTTTTATTTTTACAAAACATATTGCAGTTACCACTGCATATATTATTCCTAATAATATTAATTTGATCATATCTGTTTAAGTTTTATATTGTGTTACACAAAAGGTTTTATATAAGAGTTATAAACTATAACTTACTATAACTTAATAACATAAAGTTATACGTAGTTAAAAAGTGAGTCTTAAACTTGTTTAAGACAAACCTAATCAAACAAAAGCAAATAAAGCTCTTAAAAGAGTTATTAAATAAGCTAAAACAGAAGCTAAAACATAAGCTAAAACAAAAGTTTTAAATAAAGCTATTTGAGTTGTTATTTAAACTATTATTATATACAATATTGATAATAGTCTTAAAAGAGAAATTAATAAGAATAAAGTAAAAGATTTAGATGAAAGTAATTGGCTTGTTGTTTAATAAGCTATTAATAAGAATATTAATAGAATTAATTATAATTGTAATAATAAAATTAAAGATAATAATTTAAATAAAGTTATTGATAATAGAAATTAAAGTTGAAATAATAAAGTTGAAATTAAGAGTTTAGATAAAGCTATTTAAGTTGTTGTTTAAACTATTGTTAATAATATTATTGACAATAGAAATAAAAATAAAAATAATCAAGCTGAAATTAAGAGTTTTAAGATGTTTTGATTAGCTTGTTGTTTGACACAGTATGCTGAAGTCTTAAAGAGAGAGATAAAGAGGGAGAAGAGAAAGAAGATAGCAAGGGTGTGGAATGTGTTCCTACTATTGCTACTGCCACTAATGCTCTAAATAGCCTCAAATAGCTTAATTTCGCATTTTCTCTTCTCCTTACTCTCTATCATATCTTATTCAATCGTTCAATACAGAGCTAATAACAGCTATCTACGAGCATTTAGATTTCATTAACTTTAAAACCTTTTGACAGTCACTAACTGCATTAGCAACATCTCTATCAATTGCTTGAATAGCATACATGATTACACCAGCTTCATCAACTGCGCGTCTATCATTACTCAAATCTTTATTAATTAACTCATTAAGTTTATAAACAATCTCTTTAACATATTCGTGACACATATATTTACGACTTGCAATAACTTTTTTGTCAGTTTCAGTTAATTCTTCAAAGTTAACCTTGTCAATATCTTCAATGATAACACTATTATTTTTATTATCTTTTAACTTAATATTTTCATAATAATAAAGAATGTATTGTTCACGAGATTGATTATTAAGATTAGCATTATAAGTAATATAACCGTAAATACCTTTATAATCCATACCATATATATTATAAATATCATAATAAACTCTGTTAATAACTTCATCACTAAGTTCTAAAGTAGTATTACAATATTCATCATCTTTTAAAATAACGTTATTATAATAATCAAGCATATAATCATCTACACTTTTATTAGCTTTAATTGCTTCATCTTTAATTAGTTCATCAATTTCATTATTACTTAAGGTAGTTTTAATACCAATATATTTAAAAACTTTATCAACAATACCATTAGATATTGCATTGGGTTTTAAAATAAAATGCTTATAATAATCGAGTATATAATCATTACATGCTTGATTATTAATATCAGCTTGTTTTGTAATAAATTCAAATACTTGAATATTATCAATATTATATCTTTTAGAGATATGAGCATAAACAGCTTTAATAATGTCATTTGTGATTTTAATATTTTCTTCCATAGGTTTAAAATTTTAATTAATAATATAATTAGTAAAAGGCTTAATAGAACTGTTAATTGTATAATCAACTTGTTTCCAAAATTTATTATGTTATAGTATGAGGTATAGAGTTTGAAAAACTCCAACAGCAAGAATTTAATCCTGCCATTGGAGTATAAGCTCGAATTAGATTTCGAGCATCTTGTCAAGCATGTCATCGAGCTTTGTCTGAACACGTTCAGTAACACGAATATCTACGATAGAAGTAGAATAGCCATCATGTTCGTGAGTACGAACTTCACCGTCAGCTGTGATATATTCTTCGCCAGCACTGAAATGTTTACGTTCAAGTTGCATTTTCGCATTACGAAGAACAGCTTGAAGTTCAGCAGCCCCGAATCCTGTAACCCCATTAGAACGAAGACCAGCTTCTTTCTTCTTGGTATACAGAATATCAAGACCTTCGACAATGTTAAGACATTGAGCAATCAAAACAGAAGGAACAAAATCAATGTAGTCAATCTCTGTAAGATTGTAATCGCCATTCATGTCTTTTGCATAGCCTTGAAAAGGACTATCAAATTGAACACGATAACGAACATTGTCGCCTGTTGAGTAAACTCTAACAGCTTTAACAACTACGTTGATAACACTCACTTCGTTTTCAGCTTTTGAATTAGCCATGACTGTAATGCTCTCTCTCAGAGTCTCACCAATTTAACGACTTGGTTGCCGAGCGTTTGGTTAGTAATAACAGTGTCAACAATAACGCTATATGTTGTACACCAAGATTTATTATGTTATTGTATGAGGTATGCAATATAAATAAAAATAGCTAATATAACAAGATTATCTCTCGCTGTATTAGCTATATTATAATTACGATAATAACCAAGAAGTCAAACACCAATAAACTCCATAACATAAAGTAATAACAAATAATGCACAACCAATTAAGTCAGCAATAATCGTTATTACATGTTTATCTTCATTTGTTAACTTCTTGAATAAATTTAATTTTAATTTCATAGTTATCAATGTTAGTTTTTCACTAAACTCTCTGCATTGTGTTAGTAATAACATCAGCTGTGTCATGCAATGCAACACTATGATGAGTATTATATTTATCATACCAAGATTTATTATGTTGAAGTATGAGGTGTTTGGTACTTTCATGACGGGGGTATTCAAACTTTTCGATAGCACCGGGGGTAGTCTACTACATACCTCCCCTCGCACATTCATAAACCTCAAATTTCATAATCGCATTATCTTTTATTTCATCTCCTGTTTCATCTCCTGTTTCATGTTCTCTATTATTTTTATACTTTATTGCATTTATATACTTCAAATTTTAAACTACTATCTTCTCTTTTATTATTAGCTTTATTATTTTTCTATTATTTTTTTATATTATTTCTATTATCATCAACTTTATTATCTCTTTCATTATTTCTTCTTTTATCTTTATTATTTATACTATTACTTCTATTAATATTTTAATTAGTTTATTAATTCGCTTGTTAACTTATTAATTTACCTACTTTTTTATTTACTTTTTTATTTACTTTTTGATTTACTTTATTAGCTATTTTATCTTTATTATTTTCAGCAAGATTATTTTCTTCAACATTACTTTTTGTTACTTTCTTTATAATTCTTATTGTTGTAATTATGATTATTTCCATAGTTAGTTTCTGCTTTATATCTGCTTTAAAACAACAATCGACAACAGTTTGATAACTATTGCCAATAACTATAACCTAAAACTATTAATCTTAATGCTCTAAAATAATCTTTCCATTACTATCAACTTTGCAACCATCAGGATATTTAATTTTATATTTAGCAATAAATTCTCCAAGATTGCCTTTAAATATCATATTATGATTAACAACATAAATAGATTTACGAGTAGTACGAGCAATAATTTTATTATTAATGGCATCTTCTATAGCATTATAAAAACAATTCTTTTGAAGACCAGAAAATTGCATAAAATCTTTTTCTGTAATTTCAACATAATTGCCGTTATAAATAATATTAAGACGAATATATGAAGCGAGAAGTAAAGTATCTCTACGAAGTTTATATGCAATTAAATCAAATAGTTCTCCAGCAATACTATATCTAACTCCTTTAGTACAAAATTTATTAATATAAACCTGATAATTATTAACAATACTATTAAGTATTTCTTTTTCTTCTATTTCAATATCAAGAGAAAATTTGGTAGGAATAATTTTAGCAGCATCTTCTTCTGCATAAGAAGCAACTTTATTAGCATAAATTTTATTAGCTTTAGTTTCAAAACTATATCTCATAACTTTATCTATTAAATGATTAATATAATCATAAAGATAATATATTTTTCCGCATACGCCAACATTATGTGTTAAAAATTTAGTTAAATATCCGTATATACAAACATTTAACATTTAATATCTATCTGTAAATCAAGCACTTAACCTCTAACAGTATTATCTTATAAATACTATAATATTCACTTCAATATTCGATACAATATGTAATACAACGTTATTGATTATAATCTGAATTATTATTATGTTTCTGTTCTAAATTACAATCGATAAAACTATTAAAAGGAATAAATTCAGTTCTAACAATAAATGTTTTCTTAATACAATCATTATGTTCTAAATCATAAGAAGAATGATTTTGCATAACAATTTCAAATTGATTATAATTATCTTTATTAATAAAATTCATATTATAAACGATTGTTATCTGTTATATAATAGATTATAATTTATTAACTATTATATTTAGTATCATAATTAATACATTATCGAGTAATAGAATCATCTATATGAATAGGAATATTAACGCTCTTTTTGTGAGCACGTTTATATTCTTCTAAACATTCTTCACAACAGAATTGTTTTACCTTTATAACAAATAATATTATCTTCTTTTAAATCTTTAATAGTAGGTTTATAAAATGTATGATTAATACTATGACTACAATTATCACAACTAATTTCATAAATTTTTTCTATCATATCACTAACAGGTTAATTATTATTATTTCGAGTACAAGATAATAAAAAATTATTATTTATCCTTGTTAGTTACCAAAAAGTGGTTATATTGGTTACCAAATTTGGTAAATATGGAACTTAGTATTGATAAACGTACCGTTGATATTCTATATGTAGATAAAGAAAATCTACATAATTTTACTGGTACTGATATTGTTAAATTTATTACGAATAATGATATTAATGGTATCGATTTATTTGTAGCCTTTTTAAGTGGTGTTTATAATCTTAAACCTGCTGAGACTAATCTTCTGAAAGTTGTTGTTAATTACAATCGTAAAGTTGCGTCGCCTATTGTAAGACAAAAAGCTAAAGACGAATATGAGATTTCTGCGACTACTTATTTCAGAAGTCTTTATAGTCTTCGAGATAAAGGTCTTGTATATATTGATATCGATAACAATATTGCATGTGGTTCTGCTGTTCAAATAAATAAATATCGTCTTGAAAAAGCAAAACTTTTTGCTGTTGAACTTAATCCTAAAAGTAATACTAATAAGATTCTATAACCATGCGTATATTATATAAAAAGCACGTAAAACGTATTATAATATATAATATAAATATTATATATTATAATACGTTTTACGTGCGTTGCAAGTATATATAATATATTTATATATTATATATACTTGCTATTATATATACATGTTGCTCGTGACGCTGCTACTGACACTGCTGTTGTTGGCCATTATAAAGGTGGTTGTACGTGTGTTTTAAATGGTGCTGAACTTCTTAATTAACATATTGTTAAACAAATTATTTAAACTATGATTGAAATTAAAAGTAAAAAGAAGAATTATGGAATTAGAATTCCTTCTTCTATTGGAGAGATTACTCCTGAAGTTTTAAATACTCTTGTTAAAGGAGTTAAACTTCCCAAACATTATTGTATTGTAGCTCTTTGTTTTGATACAAAACTTTTTGATTTTATGACTTCTATTAATGCTAAGAAACCATCTACTGTTGCTGTTTCTCCTTTACTTGCTGCTATTAGCGATGAAGACTCTGAACTTATAAATGCAAATATTGGGGATAAACTTATTTTGAATAGAACAGCTATTGAACTTGGAACTCAAGTTAATATTAAAACAATGGCCGCTTATAATAATATAGCTGAATATATCAATTCTGATCCAGAACTTATTAAAGCTATATATGATAAAGATGAAAATGTTATTAAAGTAGACAATAATTTAAATAAAGGTTTAATGATAGCTAAATCCCCAAGAATTATTGTTCTTGAATTTAAAATAATTGCGGTGAATGATATAAGAGGAGCTGTTGATGTCAATCATATAGTTACAGATCCTTTTATTAATAGAAGTGAACTTAATTAACAAACATATGGTAGTCGTTATAGAGAAAAAGCAAGTAGTGAGTGAGATAGTGATGAACTTCTCTACGGGGGATTTGCCCGAACGCAGTGAGGGCATTCATGCTTAATCTATAACGACTGTTATTAACAATAGTAATCAAATGGATAGAAACGTTATAGATAATATATATGATTCTGATTTAAATAATGAATTAGAAGTTAATACTATGAAAGATATTATTAATAGTATTGGTTTTAAGTCTGAAGAAGATAAATTAATGTGTGAAATTATTATTACTAATCTTGAAAAATATGCTGCTGAAAATATTAAACAATCTAAGACTGTTAATATTCCATATATAGGTTGTATTCGTAAAAGTCCTTTAAGAGAAGCTATTGTTAGTCGTAGATTTGATTTTAAAAAAGCTCGTTTAAGTATGAGTAGAGAAGAATATAAAGATTATGTTAGACAATCTATTGATAAACTTAAAAAAGAAGAACGTCGAAAAAATGATTTAAAACGTGAACTTTATAAGATTCAAAAAATCAATCATAAACAATATAATAAATTGTATGAAAGTGTTGGTAAAGCATATGCTGATTTTTATATTTTTGCCATATATTGTTTAACTCCTGTTGAGCATAATGAAGAGTTTGAAGAATTATATAGAGAACTTAGTAACAACGAATGATAAAATAATTCATATATGGTAAATGGTTTAATTATAGATAAATTATTAACTGTTGATGATACTGGTATGCCTAAAGCTCCTACTCTTCGTCAATTACAAGATAAAGATGTTTTATTACTATGGCAAAGAGATACTTCAAAAGATAAACATAAATATATAGCAGAAGTAGGTGTTATATATTATCTTGGAGATCCTAAATCTCCTGCTAAACAACAAGGACTTAGTTATGAAGAAAGTCTTAAAATGGCAATAGAAAATTATGATTTACCTAAAGATTATAAACCTGATTCTCTTGTTAAGAAACTTATTGATAAATATTATGTTCGTAATATTACAGAAGCTGGAGTTGCTTTAGAAGCATTACAAAAATCTGTTCATTTAGTTTCTATAGCTGCTGTTAAAATAAACGAACAATTAAATAAAAAACTTAGTGGAGTTATAACAGACGAAGATATTACTCCTATTCTAACTTTAATGGATTCTGTTAGTAAACGTATCGCAGAAATTCCATCTTTGACTAAAGCTCTTGGTACAGCTTATGATAATCTTCGTAATGAAGAAGAAGAACAATTTGCTCGTGGAGGACGACAAATTCTTAGTAGTATGGACGCAGATGAAAATAATTTTTAATATAATATGAAAATACCTGATAATATAACTATTGGTGGTCAAATTATTGACGTTAAACTTATTGATCATTTAGATAATGGTTATCTTGGACAAATATCATTAGGAGAAAGCGAAATCGTTATTGCTCAAAAATTTTAATGGTCGTAAACAACATCAAGAAAGTATTAATTCTACTTTTATACATGAAATTATACATGGAATTTTAGATACTATGGGAGAAACTGAGCTTAGTAGTAATGAAAAATTTGTTAATACTTTTGCTGGATATTTGTATCAAGTTATTAAACAAATAAAAGATTAATAACCTAATTTAAATTGTTTTATTATGTATAAAGTTAGACCTATTTATGACGATATTAGATTATTTTTTGATGAGCCTTCTCATAAATATACTGATAATCTTGGTAATGAGTATATTTCAACTACTACTTTGCTTCATAATTATAAGCCAAAATTTGATAAAGAATATTGGCTTAATAAAAAAGCTAAAGAACTTCATATTAGCAAAGAAAGACTTGCTAAGCAATGGCAAGAAATAACTGATGAGGCTTGTAAACGTGGTACTAAAACTCATAATGGTCTGGAAGATAGTATTAAAGATACATCTATGTTTTATAAAGCTGTACAACATATTAAACGTAACGATAATAGTATGACTACTGTTGCAGATATTGAAACTATAGACCAATATGTCAAACCTATTATTCTTGATGACTTTATACAAAAGACTGAAAATAAATATCCTAAAATTTATGAAATATTTGATTATTATATAATTATGTGCTTCCCGGATAGCCTAGGTCTAATAGCGTTTGTTTTTATTAACGAAATAGCACATAATTAAGCGGTGAAAACTATTTTGGTTTCCAAAGTTTTCTATACATTTGCCGCGATAATGGGATAATTATTATGAATACAGAGTTACAACAGCGAATTATCAAGCAGGCAACCCGTATGTTTTTGTGTAACGGAATTAAATCTGTTACAATGGATATGATTGCGTCTCAATTAGGTATCTCGAAACGGACTCTTTATGAAAACTTCAAGGAAAAGAACGAGTTATTATTGGCTTGTTTGGAAAGTCAGGAAATGGAAAGAAGGGCTCGGTTGGAGGTATATTTTGCCAATCGAAAGAATGTGATTGATTTGTTGTTGAATGTTTATGAAGATATCCTCCGTTTCATGCGGAATACAAGCCCCATGTTTTTTGTGGATATGGAACGATATTATCCGAGAGTTAATGATAAGTATGAGAATGATAAGGAATGCCATAAACAAGCTACGGTCGATTTATTGAAAGAAGGTGTCGGTGAAGGTGTGATACGAGCCGATATCAATATGGAGATTGTAGCGACGCTATTGACTTTTCAATTTGAACTTTTAAAAAAATCAGATCAAATATTTAATTCTAAATATACTTTTACCGAGATTTTTGAAACGATATTTAAAAGCTTTATTCGAGGAATAGCTACTCCGGAGGGAGTAAAATATACAGATGAATTTTTTGAGGAGAATAGATAAAAAGATGGTAAAAACTTTAATGATGAAAAAAAACGTATGAACAAAATGACGATCATGCACCGAGTCGGTGCTATGTTGATGCTGTTCCTTTTCCCCGGAATATCTTGGGCTCAGGAACAGAAAGTTCAATCGGTAACTCTCGATTTGAAAACAGCTATCGGTATAGCGCTCAATGAGAATCCAACGATTAAGGTTGCCGATGTGGAGATAGAGAAAAAAGATTATTCCAAAAAGGAAACTATCGCAGGATTATTCCCTCGTATAGACGGTTCTGCATCATATAGTCGTACGATAGAGAAACAAACCATGTATATGGATTCAGAAGCATTCGATATGAGTGCCATGTTTACTCCTATATACAATACGATAAGTCAGCTTCACCCCGAGTTTCAGGTTCCGCAGACAGGAGGAGCTTCCTCTTCTTCCGGTGAAACAGGAATGAAAGTCGGGACAGATAATACTTATTCGGTAGGGTTTAGTGCTTCGTTACCAATTATCGCCCCTCAATTGTGGAAAAGCGTTCAATTGTCGAGTGCCGATGTCGAACAAGCGGTAGAAGCAGCCCGTTCCTCTCGGTTGAGTTTGGTTAATCAAGTAGAGAAAGCATATTATAGTCTGTTGTTGGCGCAAAACTCCTATGAAGTTATCAAAATGAGTTATGACAATGCCAAGTTAAATGCAAGGGATTACAAAAATAAGTTTGAACAGGGAACGGCTTCGGAGTACGATGTGTTAAGGGCCGAGGTGCAAGTCCGTAATCTTGAACCTACATTATTGCAAACCGAGAACAGTGTCAAATTGAGTAAACTTCAATTGAAGGTTCTGATGGGTATGGATATGACGGTTGATATAGAAGTTACCGACAAATTAGACGATTATGAGGCATCCATGTATGAGGAGACTTTGAATATCAATACCTCGCTTGAACAAAATACCGATTTGCGTAAATTGGATTTACAAACGGCCTATTTGAAAAAGGCAGTCGATGTACAGCGCATGGCTTGGTTTCCTACATTGTCGGCGACAGCTAATTACAACTGGATATCGATGAGTTATGGCGGTATGTTTGACGATTTCCGATGGAATCCTTATTCTACGGTCGGACTTTCTTTATCGCTGCCGATTTTTCAAGGAGGGGCTCGTCACTTTAAAATAAAACAAGCTAAATCGAATGTCTTGCAGTTGGGACTACAACGAGATAACTTGGTAAACTCTCTTTCGATGCAAGTGCAAATGTCGATGGATAATATCCAGAAATCTATAAAACAGATTGCTTCCAATAAGGAAGGTGTTCGACAAGCCGAGAAAGCATATTCCATCATGCAAAAAAGTTTCGAGATTGGTTCCGCTACTTTTGTAGAGCTTAACGATGCCGATTTGGCTTTGACGAACTCTCGTCTCTCGTATAATCAAGCCATATACGATTTCTTAGCGGCAAAGTCCGATTTACAATTGCTGTTGGGTAATACCGATTTGGAACAATATAAACAAGAGAAAAGCCAAGATAAGTAATACATTCATAGAATAATATAAGAAAATAAACATATGAAAAGAAATCATTTTTTCAACGTAATGGCTGTTTGTGCGGCCTTGTCGTTCGTCGCTTGTTCTGGACAGAAGGAGACTAGCGAACAAGTTGAGGAAGAAACTGTTCAACTTGTGAAAATTGCTAAGGTTATGGAGCAGGCTGTTCCGCAGGTCGTTTCATATACAGCTACGGTAGAACCCTATAAGCGTAATTCGATTAGTTCGTCTGTCCCCAATCGTATCAAAAAAATATATGTAGAAGTCGGTGATAAAGTCTATGCCGGACAAAAATTGGTAGATTTGGATCAAGCCAATTTAGCTCAGCAGAAGTTACAGTTGGACAATTTGGAGTTGGAGTATAACCGTGTAAAGGAGCTTTTTGCCGTAGGCGGTGCTTCTCAGCAGCAAGTAGATCAGTTGCGTACGCAATATGAGACGACCAAGACCGCTTATGGAAATTTAGATGAAAATACGGTTTTGGTTAGTCCTGTAAACGGAGTGGTGACTGCTCGTAATTTTGATAATGGCGATATGGCCAGTGGGGCTATTTTAACGGTGATGCAGATACAGCCTGTAAAAGTATTGGTCAATGTATCGGAGAGTGATTTCACGAAAGTCAAAATAGGTATGTCGGTCGATGTAAATGTCGAGGTATATGGCGATGAAGTTTTCAAAGGAAAAGTATCGTTGATACATCCTACGATAGATCCTGCTACCCGCACATTTGTGACCGAGATCAATATACCCAATACCGATAGTCGCATTCGTCCGGGAATGTTTGCCCGCGTAAATATTGATTTCGGGAATGTCAATCGTGTCGTAGTACCCGATCAGGCTGTTGTAAAACGTTCGGGTTCTGGGGACAGATTCGTTTACGTGTATAAAGATGGAAAGGTTTCCTTTAATCAAGTTCAGTTAGGGCGTCATATAGACAAAACTTATGAATTGATTTCTGGTGTAGAGAATGGAGCCGAAGTTGTGATCGCCGGTCAATCCAGATTGAAAGATGGAGCCTCTGTGAAAATTGCAGAGTGATTTTAAGATACCTAATTAAACTATTCACACATTAAAGAAAAATTATATGAGTCTATATGAAGGTTCGGTAAAGAAGCCAATTATGACGTCATTGTGCTTTGTCGCAGTGGCTATCTTGGGTATCTTTTCCCTTACAAAGCTGCCTATTGACCTCTATCCCGATATTGAGACCAATACGATTATGGTCATGACAGCGTATCCCGGAGCCAGTGCTGCCGATATAGAGAATAACCTTACTCGTCCGTTGGAGAATGCGCTGAATGCGGTGAGCGATTTGAAGCACATTACTTCGGAGTCGAAAGAAAATATATCGTTGATTACCCTTGAATTTGAGTTCGGTGAAGATATAGATGTACTGACGAACGATGTGCGTGATAAATTGGATATGGTAAAATCGGAGCTGCCCGATGAGGCGGAAAATCCCATTATTTTCAAATTTAGTTCCGATATGATTCCCATTGTGCTGCTTTCTGTTCAGGCGAATGAAAGTATGCCGGCACTGTATAAAATCCTCGATGATAACGTCGCCAGTCCTTTGGCGCGTATCAGTGGAGTCGGTTCTGTCTCTATCAGCGGTGCTCCCGAAAGAGAAATACAAGTCTATGTGGATCCGGTCAAACTCGAAGCCTATAATCTCAGTATCGAAGCTATTTCGTCGGTTATTGGCGCTGAAAACAGGAATATACCGGGAGGTACGTTTGATGTCGGTTCGGAAACTTATTCATTGCGTGTGCAAGGGGAGTTTAGCGACGCCACGCAAATGAACGATATCGTAGTCGGTAATTTCGGTGGAAAGACAATCTATTTAAGAGATGTCGCCGTCGTACACGATTCAGTCGAAGAGCGGGCGCAAGAAACCTATAACAATGGAGTACAAGGGGCGATGATTATCGTCCAGAAACAGTCGGGGGCGAACTCTGTGGAAATCTCCGATGCTGTTATGGAAGCACTGCCTAGATTACAGAAAAATTTGCCGAGCGATGTTAAATTGGGTGTGATTGTCGATACTTCGGATAATATTCGGAACACGATTGATACGTTGTTCGGAACCGTTATTTTGGCATTACTCTTTGTGTCGATTGTGGTATTCCTGTTTTTGGGTCGGTGGAGAGCTACTGTTATCATCGTCATTACCATACCTATATCTTTGGTCGCATCGTTCATTTATTTGGCGGCTACGGGAAATTCGTTGAATATCATCTCTCTTTCTTCTCTTTCGATCGCTATCGGTATGGTGGTCGATGATGCTATTGTGGTACTTGAAAATGTGACGAATCATATCGAGCGGGGAAGTGAGCCGATGCAGGCCGCCGTTCATGGAACGAATGAAGTGGGACTTTCTGTGGTGGCATCTACGTTGACGCTTATCGCCGTGTTCTTCCCGTTGACATTGGTGACAGGTATGACCGGAGTTCTTTTTCAACAATTAGGTTGGATGGTAACCATTATTATGGTTATTTCTATCGTGTGCGCTTTGGCCTTGACTCCCATGCTTTGTTCTCGTATGTTGAAGTTGCAACCGAAACAATCTAAGGCTTTCAAGATACTTTACGGTCCCATTGAGAGAGGATTGGACAGTTTCGACAATGCCTATGCACGTTTGTTGCATTGGGCTGTAGGACACCGCACGATAGTTATTGTTTCGTGTATGTCTTTCTTTGTTCTCAGTTTATTCTTGGTTCGGTTCGTGGGAACGGAGTTTATGCCTACTCAGGATAATGGGCGTATAGGGGTAATCGTGGAATTACCTATTGGAACGCGTACTGAAATTTCCAAAGAGATAGGTATGCGGTTGTATAATCAATGGATGGAACAATATCCCGAAATTGAAGTTTGTAACTTTACGGCAGGACAAGCCAGTACAGACAATACCTATGCTTCGATGACCGATAACGGTTCTCATATTTTGACCTTTAATATCAGTTTGAGTGATCCGGGAGAACGGAAGAGAACACTGTCGGAGATTTGTGATTTGATGCGTAAAGATTTGGCGGGATATCCCGAAATTAAGAAATCGCAAGTGAATTTAGGTGGTGGTATGTCGGCTATGGGTGGTGAGACCATGCTTGATTACGAAATCTATGGTTATTCGTTCGAAGAGACCGATAGTGTAGCGGCTCAGCTCTCTGCTTTACTCCGGGATATAAAGGGTGTTAGCGAGGTTCGTATTAGTCGTGCCGATTATCAACCTGAGTATCAAGTAGATTTCGACCGGGAGAAATTGGCTCTTAATGGTCTTAACTTGGCGACAGCTGCTACTTATTTAAGAAATCGTATTAATGGAGCTACGGCTTCCCAGTTCCGTGAGGAAGGGGAGGAATATGATATTAAAGTAATGTATGCTCCCGAATATCGTACATCGATAGAAGACATAGAAAATATTGTCGTTTATAATGCTCAGGGAAAAGGCGTTCGTGTGAAAGAATTAGGGACCGTTGTAGAGCGGTTTGCTCCGCCGACGATTGACCGTAAAGACCGTGAGCGTATCAATACGGTTTCGGCTATTCTTTCGGGAGCTGCGATGAGCGAAGTTGTTGCTGCGGCTCAGGAAAAAATAGACCAAATGTCGCTTCCTTCGGGTATCAGTATACAATTGTCCGGTACTTATGAGGATCAACAGGATTCTTTTGGCGACTTATTTACTTTGATGTATCTCATCGTGATTTTGGTGTTCATTGTAATGGCTGCCCAATTCGAGTCATTGACCTATCCGTTTATCATTATGTTCTCGTTGCCCTTTGCATTCTCTGGTGTATTCTTGGCCCTGTGGTTATCGGGCAATACGTTGAATGTGATGTCGTTGATCGGTGCGATAATGCTTATTGGTATTGTGGTGAAAAATGGTATCGTGCTTATCGACTATATATCGTTGAACCGGGAAAGAGGTATGGGAATACGTGAAGCCGTTGTAACAGGTGGACATTCTCGTTTGCGTCCTGTAATCATGACGACTTTAACTACGATTTTAGGTATGGTTCCTATGGCTATCGGTACGGGGCAAGGTTCTGAAATGTGGAGGCCGATGGGTACGGCTGTGATCGGTGGTTTGACAGTATCTACGATTTTGACATTGATTCTCATACCTGTACTTTATTGTGTATTTGCCTCTGTCGGTGTGAAGCGCAAACGCAAGAAACATCACGAACGACTGCTTCAAGATGTAAAGATAAATTCTAATAACTAAATCAAAATGTTCTGTTTTCCTTTTCCCAGAATCGGAAAAGGAAAACAGAACACTAAAAATATAATTCGATATGAAATCTGTTCTTATCACTTTTGATCAAGCTCACTATGTGCGAATTATCGAACTGTTGGATAAACTCTCTTGTCGGGGGTTCTCTTATTTCGAACAGATGAGAGGACGTGGTTCCAAGACAGGGGAACCCCACTATGGCAGTCATGCATGGCCTTCCATGTGTTCTGCCATTATAACCGTTGTCGAGGATAGTAAAGTAGAGCCGCTGTTGGAAAAACTGCATCAGATGGACGAGGCTACTCCTCAGCTTGGGCTACGGGCCTTTGTCTGGAATATAGAGCAAGCAATTTGACGGGTTTGTGTCCGAACATCACACACCCACCCAGAGGCTGCATCGAATATTTCGGTGCAGCCTCTGGGTGTATTAGGCCGTGAGGATATCTCAACGATTTGTCGAAAGGGGATAATTTGTAGTCCGATTGTCTTCATATTTCGGTAAAATCATTATTTTTGTATTGCATAAAATTGTGTACTATGAAACATTCAAGCATTTGGAGCTGCCTCATGATTTTTTCAGTAGTTGGTATCTCCTTATTGACATCGTGTGGGAGAAGTGGAAAAGTGGAAATCACTCCCTATATTCTCAACTTGCATTTGAAATATACGCACATTGATAATTTCGAGCACGGTATAGCTCGGGTGAGCATGGATACTAAGACTGAGTCGGGTCGCGAGACAGCTGTCTATGGTTGTATTGACGAGAGGGGCAAGGAGGTGATACCTTGTATTTATGAGCTGGTATTTGTCGAGCCTGGTGGTATCGTGGCTCTTTCGAAAGAGGGGGTGTACAAACTTTTTGTCTATCGCGACGGTGGGGTAGAGGAATTCTCCCTCCCGTCAGGTATTCAGCCGATAAGCGGTTTCTGTTGCGACCGTAGTGCGGTTTGTGACGAGTATTATAACTATGGTTATATCGATTCCGAGGGGAACCTTGTGGTGCCCTGCCGGTATGAACGTGTGAATGATTATAACGAAGGTTTGGCCGTAGTCGAACAGAATTGGAGAAAAGGATATGTCGATACCGACGGTTACGAGGTGTCTCCTGTCTCTTATCGGGGAGCAGAAATGTTTAGAAATGGCCGCGGCTGCGTGCAGAACGAGGCAGGACTCTATGGCTACGTCGACGAGACGGGCCGAGAGGTAATTCCCTGTCGGTTCGAAAAAGCCATCTCCTTTTATGGCGAGGTGACCCCGGCGTGTCTCAATGGTCTCTATGGTTTGATCGACAAAGACGGCGAGTTTATCTCGACCCCGCGTTATGAGGCGATGGGTATTTGTGACGTTGATGTGTTTTATTTCTATGAGAACGGTCTCTATGGCTTTGTCGATGCCGAGCAGAAAGAACTGACTTCGGCACGTTACGACCGGATAGGTGAATTATTCAGCGAGGGGCTGATTGATGTGGAACAGCAGGGTAAACATGGATTCATAAATAAGCAGGGCGAAGAGGTGATACCCTGCATATACAGTCGGGTGAGCCGGTTTGAAAATGGCTTTGCCCGGGTGGCTCGCAATGGGAGGGTAGGGTATATCGATACCGCGGGACGCGAAGTCTTTTTGCTCCCCTCTAACAGCTATGCGAGCACTTATCGCTCGGGCTACGGTGTGTTCTGTTTTAAAAGCGGTGGTGAGATATTCATCTTTGACGAGGAGGGTAACAGGCTCGACAGTAACGGTCGGGAGACTCCGGGTACCATCTCTGCTGGTAGTGAGACACCCGCCAGTGGTAACGTGGGTAGTGACGTGGTGTCTATTCCCGCAGTTTCGGCACCCGTTTCGTCGGGTAGCAACCGGAGCGATCCAGCCCGTCGGGTCGAGTGGGAAATCCGCCGCAGCCGGGCCATTGAAGAGCTGACCCGCTTACAGATGAAATTGATCGAGGACCCCAATTCGGCTGCTATCAAGCACAACATACAGTCGCAGCAGAACATCATCAATACTTGTAACGAGATGATCGCTATCTATCAGTAACAGGGTGGACATTTCCTGTTTCGTGAGGGGCTGTTGTTTCTTCGTGCGAATTGGACTATCTTTACCGAGTCTTAAATAGATCTGTTATGAAAATTCTTCTCGACGTACATACTCACACGGTTGCTAGCGGACATGCTTTCAGTACTTTACAGGAGATGGTTCGCACGGCAGCCGATAAAGGCCTGCAAATATTGGGTATTACGGAACACACGGGTGGCATTCCGGGAACTTGTTCACCCATATATTTTCGGAATTTACCGGTAGTGCCGCGGCTGATGTACGGGGTGGAACTCTTATTAGGCGCCGAGATAAATATAGTCGATTATGAAGGTTCTCTCGACTTGGAAGAAGAATATTTTAAATTTTTGGATATTCGCATAGCCGGACTTCATTCGCTGTGTTATCGGCCGGGAACGGTCGAGCAGAATACATTGGCTGTGGAAGGTGCTATACGTAATGGTCATATCGACATTATCAGTCACCCTGGTGACGGTACGGCCGATCTGTTTTTTGAACCGTTAGTGCTGGCTGCCAAAGAGAACGGGGTGTTGTTGGAAATAAACAACAGTTCTCTCAATCCATATCGCCATAAGGAGAAAGCGAGAGAAAATAATTTGGAAATCCTGCGTTTGTGCAAACACTATGAGCAACCTGTCATTTTGGGGAGTGATGCCCATATCTCTTTTTCCATCGCCGATTACAGATGGCTGTATCCTCTGTTGGTGGAGACTGAGTTTCCCGAAGAGCTTATTCTCAATGATAAGCCCGATGTGTTCAAAGCTCGATTGAGACGCAACCGGGAGGAAATGGTCGTTTAGAATTTCGTCATTCCGTATTTATCGAATGTTTTCTTACGGGAAATCCATAGGGTGAGCAAAACCGATATGAGCGAAGAGGCGAAGATGGTTATCATTAGCATGATTTGATATTTGATGGCTACGCTTGGGCTGCTGCCTCCTAAAATTTGTCCGGTCATAGTTCCCGGAAGGGCGATAAGTCCCATGACTGCCATTGATGCGATCGTGGGGTTGAACGATTTGATGAGGGCTTCACGCATGAAGGGGGTCAGGGCTTCGCTGGGAGATGCGCCGTTCCCCAACAGATAAAGGTATAATTGTCGTTCTCTGTTTAGAGAGCCGTAAAACGAATTGAGAGCGATAACGTTGGCCGATAGCATATTGCCTAAAATCATACCACTGATGGGAATAAAATATCGGGCGGTAAAGATTTTTTCCGGGCGAACGACTAAGCCTAAGAAATAAAAGTCTATGACGAGTAGTGAGACGAGAAATGCAACGGAAACAGCCATGAATAAAGTTCGTACGGGTAAGTGGGTTCGTTTTAGTGCGGTCGATGAAGCTATGATTATCATGAGCAATATCCATAACAGATTTATCCACAGTTTATCCCATAAAAACAGGTATTCGAGATAAAATCCGATGAGGAAGAGTTGTACGGTCATACGTAGCGCGGCGATGAGCGTGTCTTTTACCAAACCGGTACGGTAACGGTAGAGAAAATAGGTAGGGATTATCAATAACAGAAATCCCAAAGCCATGTGTCCGTATCCGATATTTATTGTTTCCATAATCAATCTCCGATGTATATTTTTCGGTCGAACGCCTCTATGAAGCGAGTGTCGTGCGACACCATCACTACGGTTGTTTCCCGCATGGCGTGAATGTAATCGATGATAAGAGAAATAGAGTCGGGATCGAGAGCCGAGGTAGGTTCGTCCAAGAGAACGATTTTTTTGTTTAACAAAGCCGTTATCATCAGCATAATACGCTGGCGCTGTCCTCCCGATATTTCAATAGAGCGTTTTTCATACAGTTCGGGTTCCAGTCCGAGTCTTGCGAAATGATTCAGGATAGTTTCTTTCGTAGGTCTCGACGGTTGGTTTATTTTTAGCCTGAAAGGGGCTGCGATCAGTTCTTCGACTGTTTCAAACGGGAGAGTGAACTCTTGGGGCAACCATGCGGTTATCCGTCGTATTTGTTGTATGGCAACGCTGTCGAGGATTTTACCGTTTATACGGATAGAGCCTTCGTCTGGTAAAACAAAGCCGGCTACCGAAGCAAGAAGGGTGCTTTTACCGTGTCCCGAAGGTCCGTAAAGCACCACTTTCTCGCCGGAGCTGATGCAACACGAGAAGTGTTGCATCAGAGGCTTGTTGTCATAAATGAAAGTTATGTTGTTGAATTCGATCATTTTTGTTGGTCGGTAGTTGTAGCTTGCGGCTTCAACCAACGGTCGAGCCAACGGAAGAAAATTCTTTGCCACAGTACACCGTTCTGAGGCTTCAAAATCCAGTGGTTTTCGTCGGGGAAGATGAGCATTTCTGCCGGAACTCCTCGGAGTTTGGCTGCGTTGAACGCCGACATACCTTGTGAGGCAAGAATGCGGAAATCATATTCTCCGTGAGTGATAAGTATGGGGGTATCCCATTGGTCTACGAATTTATGCGGCGATGTAGCGAATGTACGTTGTGCCGTAGCATTCTTTTTATCCCACGGAGCTCCGCCCATATCCCAGTTGGCAAACCACATTTCTTCGGTTTCTACATATTGTTGTTCGAGGTTATAGATACCTGCGTGGGCGATAAATGCTTTGAATCGTTTTTGGTGATGTCCGGCCAGCCAATAGACCGAGAATCCTCCGTAGCTGGCGCCAACTGCGCCCATGTGGTCGCCGTCGATGAACGGTTCTTTTTTCATTTCATCGGTCGCACTGAAATAGTCTTTCATGTTTTGGCCACCGTAATCTCCGCTGATTTGTTCGAGCCATTCTTGACCGAATCCGTAGAGACCCCGACGGTTGGGTGCGATAACGATGTATCCGTTGGCCGCCATTAATTGCAGATTCCAACGGTAAGACCAGAATTGGCTCACCGGTTGTTGAGGTCCGCCTTGACAATAGAGGATAGCGGGGTATTTTTTAGAAGGATCGAAATGGGGAGGATAAACGATCCACGTAAGCATCTTTTTGTTATCTGTCGTCTTTATCCAGCGTTCTTCGACTTTACCCATAGTGATTTGATCCAGAATATCTTTATTCTCGAAAGAGATTTCCTTTACTTCTTTGCTTTGCGGGTCGATACTATAAATTTCATCGGGCTGAGACAAAGAGTGGCGCATGGCGATCAAACAGTTGTCGTTTACGGGAGCCAATGAGGCATAATCGTAATATCCGGTCGTGATTTGTTCGATTTTTTTATCGAGCCCTACTTTGAAAATGTGTATTTCTCCCTGATAGGCCGAACGGATATATAGAGATTTTCCGTCGGGACTCCAAGCCAATTCATCGGTGCTGTAATCGAAGTCGGAGGTCAGGTCTTGTTTTTCTCCTGTTTCCATGTTCATGATGAAGAGTCGATTTTTGTCCGATTCGTAACCCTCGCGTTCCATGCTGCCCCATGCCAGATATTTCCCGTCGGGCGAGAACGCCGGTGTAGTATCGTATCCCATCATGCCCTCGGTAAGGTTTTTGGTTTCTTGGGTGGAGAGGTCATACAGATAAATATCTGAATTTGTCGATAAAGAATATTCCATACCGGTTTTCTTTCGGCTGGTATAAGCGACGGCTTTACTGTCGGGAGTCCATGCGAAAGATTCGATACCACCGAATGGCTTCATGGGAGATTCGTATGGCTCTCCTTCCATAATGTCGGTAATATCGGTTAACTGTTTACCGTCGAATGAAGCGATATAAGGGTGGGGTATCTCTTCCACCCACTCGTCCCAATGCTTGTACATTAAATCGTCGATCACACGTCCTGTCGCTTTATCGAGGTCGGGGTAGAGGTCCGAGGCTTTCTCGCTGTATTTCACGTTGCCGATGAAAAGTATATGTTTCTCGTCGGGCGAGAATAAAAAACCGTGGACACCTTTCTCATGGTGGCTTATTTGTCGGGCATTGCTACCGTCGGCATTCATAATCCATAATTGTGAATCTCCGCTCTTTCCCGACAGGTATGCTATTTGTTTGCCTCCGTCGATCCATACGGCATTGCCTTCCGATTCGGGAGTACAAGTGATTTGCTTTTTGTTTTGTCCGTCGATGTCCATGACGAAGAGCTCACGGTTGCTTTTGTTTTGTTCCAGATTTTCGTAAGAGACACCATACAAAATTTTACTCTTGTCGGGAGAAACTACGGGACCGCTTACTCTGCCGAATGCCATGAGCACTTCTGTGGTCATGATTCCATTCTCGACTTTTACGGGTTGTTTGCCGATTACGTCTCCGGTTTTTCCGGTCGGCTGACAGGCCGTTACCAATAAAGTTCCTGCCATCATCATACAATTTAGTTTGTTCATAAATAACGGTTTATAGTTTATTTATTGTTCGGTTTTTTCTTTTTTTGCCTACTCTTTGTCTCACTTACGATTCTTGCTGGTTTTCTCCACGGGGTGTTCCCATATAGTTTTTCCGCCAAATCGTTTCTGTGCATGCGTTTGAGTGAATTTTGTATGTCGTTTCTCTTTTCGGGGAGATACCAGAAGAAATATTTGCGTTGGTTTAACTTCTCTTCCGGTTTTCGGGCTGTGAAAACTTTCTCGCCGGTGTAGGGGTGTATTCCTGTATAATAAATTTCGGTGGACAGAGTCATAGGAGTAGGCGTAAAATCCTGTACTTGTTCCAATTTGAAATTCATTTGTTTTGTCAAAGCCGCCAATTCTGCCATATCTTCCTCTGTACAGCCCGGGTGGCTCGATATGAAATAAGGGATAATTTGCTGGTTCAGACCTTTTTCCTTGTTTATTCGTTCGAAAATTCGTTTGAATTCTTCGAAGAGAGAGAACGAGGGTTTGCGCATGATGTTGAGAACTCGGTCCGAAGTGTGCTCCGGGGCTACTTTCAGTCGACCGGAGACGTGACGGGATATGAGTTCCTCTGTATAAAACCGAGTACAATGGTTTAACTCATTATCTTTGTGGCGGTGGAGCAAAAGGTCGTACCGTACTCCGCTGCTGATAAACGATTTTTTTATGCCGGGTAGGGCATCGACGGCTTGGTATATATCCAATAAAGACGAATGGTCGGCATTGAGATTCGGGCAGATTTGAGGAGCCAAGCAGGAAGGCCGTTTACACTTTCGGCAAAGTTCTTCATTCGCCCCGTGCATTCGGTACATGTTTGCCGAGGGGCCTCCCAGATCACTCAGATATCCTTTGAAATCGGGCATATTGATGATTTGTTTTACCTCTTTGAGAATGGACTCTTTGGAACGGGAGGCAATGAATTTGCCCTGATGTGCCGAAATGGTGCAGAATGCACATCCGCCGAAGCACCCTCTATGCAGATTGACCGAAAACTTTATCATTTCATATGCTGGAATTGTTTTCCCTTTGTATTTGGGGTGGGGCATACGGGTATAAGGAAGGTCGAACGAGGCATCTATTTCCGTTTCGGTCATGGGCGGGTAAGGAGGATTGACCATGATTGCCCGCTCTCCCACGCTTTGCCAAAGTCGCTTAGCGTGGTATTTATTGGATTCTTCCTCGATGTGCTTGAAATTTTCCGATTGCTTCCGTTTGTGGAGTAGGCATTCTTCGTGTGATGCGAGGACGATATTCCCTTCGTCTTCCGTAACGCGAGGCATATTCGAAAGAGGTTGCATACTTGCTGTTTGAGGAATGTCGTCGAGCTGTTTTATGTTCTCACCTTGTTGTAACCGGCGGGCTATTTCGATAATGGGACGTTCCCCCATTCCGTAAATTAACAAATCGGCCGGGCAGTCAGCCAGAATGCCGGGCAATAGTTTGTCTTGCCAGTAGTCGTAGTGAGTCAGGCGTCGCATAGAGGCTTCGATTCCCCCAACGATAATCGGAGTGTCCGGGAATAACCGTTTTAAGATACGGCTATAAACGATTGTAGGATAGTCGGGTCTCATGCCATGCCGGCCATTGGGAGTATAAGCATCGTCGCTCCTCAATCTCTTGTTTGCGGTATAATGGTTCACCATCGAGTCCATAGCTCCCGCCGAAATACCGAAGAATAGCCGGGGGATACCCAATTTTTTGAAGTCCCGCAAATCGTCTTGCCAGTTAGGTTGGGGAACGATAGCCACTCTCAATCCTTCGGCTTCGAGCGTGCGTCCGATCACGGCAGCCCCGAAAGAGGGGTGGTCCACATAAGCGTCTCCCGAGAATAGGATTACATCGACGTAATCCCAGCCTCGTAAATCCATCTCCTTACGGGTGGTCGGTAACCAATCTTGTAATCGGTATTCTTTCATATTCTTGTTAATAGAGCCCTTCGATCTTTCCGTTTACTACTTTTATTTGATGTGCTTGCGGGTGCTTGGGGAGACCCGGCATGCGTAGCATCTCTCCGGCTATGGCTACGATAAAGCCAGCACCTGCATTTAATTCTATGTCATTGATGGTAAATTGAAAATCTTTAACCAACCCGTATCGTTTCGGATCGGCTGAAAATGAATATTGGGTTTTGGCGATACAAACCGGTAAATGATTTAGGTTCCAGTTCTTAATTTGTTTCAGCTTCTTCTCGGCTTTTTGACTGAATACGACCTCTCCCGCACCGTAGATAGTGTGTGCGATCTTTTCTATTTTTGCAGTCGGGGAATCGTTATCGTTATAGGTGAAACGTAACGGACGAGACGGATTGTTTTCTATCTCTTCGACAACGGCGTGTGCCAAATCGGCGGCCCCGATACCGCCGTCGGTGTAAGCGTTGTTCACAACGCATCTTATGCCTTTTTGTTCGCAATGGCGCATGATGAGTTCTATTTCTTCATCAGTATCGCTGGTGAAACGGTTGAGTGCCACCAATACAGTTTGTCCGAAAGATTGCAGGTTTTCGATGTGTTTGTCGAGGTTGGCGAATCCTTGAACGATACCCTCTCTGTTCGGTTTCGTTATGTCTGCTTCGGGAACGCCTCCGTGCATTTTCAGCGATAATGAGGTCGCCAAGAGGACTGTCAAATCGGGACGAAGTCCGCTTTGACGGCATTTGATATTGAAGAATTTTTCGGCCCCCAAGTCAGCTCCGAAGCCAGCTTCGGTTACGACATAGTCGCCGAAAGTGAGAGCCATGCGGGTGGCTATGGCCGAATTGCAGCCGTGAGCAATGTTGGCGAACGGCCCTCCGTGTACGAGTACAGGATTATATTCGGTCGTTTGCACCAAATTAGGCTCTATCGCATCGCGTAGCAGGGCGAGCACAGGGCCTGTGATACCCAAATCGTTTACCGTGAACGGCTCTCCATTATACCGATGTGCAACGACGATACGGCCGATGCGTTGTTCCATGTCTTCCATATCTTTCGAGAGACAAAGAATCGCCATGATTTCCGATGCAGGAGTAATGTCGAATCCTGCTTCTGTGGGAATCCCGTTGTTGAGTCCCCCCAATCCGGTCACAATCTGCCTTAGTGATCGGTCGTTCATGTCCATTACCCGCCTCCAAAGTATGTTTTTCAGTCCACTGCCCTCGGCTCGGTTCTGGAAAATATAGTTGTCCAACTGTGCGGCGATTAAGTTGTGAGCCGACGTAATGGCATGGAAATCGCCGGTGAAGTGCAGATTGATTCTTTCGGGAGGTAGTACTTGTGCGTACCCGCCGCCGGTAGCTCCGCCCTTAATCCCGAAACATGGACCCAGCGAAGGCTCTCGTAAAGCGATGATGGCTTTCTTACCGATATGGTTGAGTCCCATGCCCAATCCTATGCTCACGGTCGTTTTTCCCACACCGGCTTTGGTTGCGGTAATAGCGGTTACCAATATGAGGTGGCTCTTTTTCGCTTTATGGTCGTCGATAAGTTTGAGCGGTACTTTGGCTATATAAGGACCGTAGTGGAATAAGTTTTCGACAGGAATACCCGCTTTGCGGGCTATGGTATCTATTTCTTCCAAGACTGTGCTGTCGGCTATTTCAGTATCACTTTTCATAAAATCAGGTAGTCGTGGTTGTTTTTTGATATAAATCTTCTAGTTTTATAAGCTCGTCCCGATATTGTGCCGCTTCGATGAAATCCATTTTTTTTGCCGCTTCGACCATCTGTTTGCGAGTACGTTCGATGGCCTTTTGCAACTGTTCTTTCGACATATATTTGACGATAGGATCGGCGGCGATATCTACATGTTCCCGATATTCGTCGCTGTACGCTTTTGTCGGTTTGTTCGCTTTGGACGGTTGCGCCTGTTGTTTTGTATCTGCATTCGATACGAGTACCGAGCTCTTCGACTTTTGTATCGCTTGGGGAGTGATATGGTTTTCTTCGTTGTAAGCCAACTGTTTCTCTCTCCTTCTATTGGTCTCGTCTATGGTTTTTTGCATGCTTTCTGTGATTCGGTCGGCATACATGATTACTCGCCCATTGAGGTTTCTTGCGGCTCGTCCTACGGTTTGTGTCAGCGAACGATGCGAGCGTAGGAAGCCCTCTTTATCGGCATCGAGTATGGCCACTAACGAGACTTCGGGTAAATCCAATCCTTCGCGTAAGAGGTTAACCCCGATAAGCACGTCGTAAACACCTGCTCGTAAATCGTCCAAAATTTTAATACGATCGAGAGTATCGACATCAGAGTGTATATAATTACAGTTGATGTCGAGCTTGGCGAGATAAGCGTTCAGCTCCTCGGCCATACGTTTGGTTAGGGTCGTTACCAGAACTCGTTCGTCGTGTTCTATCCTTAGTTGTATCTCTTCCAATAAATCGTCGATTTGGTTCAGGCTGGGACGTACCTCTATGATAGGGTCGAGCAATCCCGTCGGACGGATAACTTGTTCGACGACGATACCTTCGCTCTTTTCCAGTTCATAATCGGCGGGAGTGGCGCTTACATAAATGATTTGCCGAGCCAATCCTTCGAATTCGTCGAATTTCAAAGGCCGGTTGTCTACGGCGGCAGGCAGTCGGAATCCGTATTCTACTAAATTCATTTTGCGGGATCGGTCGCCTCCGTACATCGCTCGGATTTGTGGTACGGTCACATGGCTCTCGTCGATAATCGTTAGGAAGTCTTTGGGAAAATAATCGAGCAGGCAGAAAGGTCTGGTTCCCGCTTCTCGGCCGTCGAAATATCGGGAATAGTTTTCTATCCCCGAGCAGTGGCCTATTTCCCGAATCATCTCCACATCGTAGGTCACCCGTTCGTAAAGCCGTTTGGCTTCTAAGTTTTTTCCGATAGATTTGAAAAATTCTACTTGTTTACCGAGGTCGATTTCTATCTCTCCGATAGCTTTGTCTATTCGCTCTTTGGTCGTGACGAATAGGTTAGCCGGAAAAATTTTGTAAGCATCGAATGTCCCCGTGCTGTTTCCCGTCGCAGGGTCTATGGTACGTATTGACTCGATTTCTTCGCCCCAGAACTCGATACGGACAATCACGTCGTCATAGGCGAGATAAATGTCTACCGTGTCGCCCTTCACTCTGAAATTACCCCGGCTCAGTTCTATCTCGTTACGGGAGTACAGCGAATCGACGAAATGTCGCAATAGTCGGTTCCTTCCGATATTGTCGCCAACTTTTATGTCGATGACATTGCTGTGAAAGTCCTCGGGATTCCCTATACCGTATAGGCATGAAACCGAAGATACCACGATAACGTCCTTACGACCCGAAAGAAGGGCCGATGTGGTGGATAGACGCAACCGGTCTATCTCTTCGTTGATGGCTAAGTCCTTTTCGATATAAGTGTCGGTCGAGGGTATATAAGCCTCCGGTTGATAATAGTCGTAATATGAAACGAAATATTCTACTGCATTTTCGGGGAAAAAACTTTTGAACTCATTATATAATTGTGCGGCCAGAGTTTTGTTGTGGCTTAAAATGAGAGTCGGCTTCTGGACCCGCTCGATTACATTCGCCATAGTGAATGTCTTTCCTGACCCGGTTACACCCAATAGAGTCTGATAGGGAGTCCCGTCGAGTATTCCCCGACTTAACTCGTCGATAGCCTCCGGTTGGTCCCCTGTCGGACGATAAGGTGAAATGAGTTTAAAGTCCATTGAAATCGATTCTTTAATAAGATTCCGGGATTACAAAACAAAGGACTAAATAAACCAGCAGGGCGAGGCCTATTGTCCCGATAGATAACAGTACACAGATGATACGGACCACGGTAGGGTCTATACCTAAATATTCACCTATACCTGCGCATACGCCGCCTAACATGCGGCCGTTGCGGGGACGGGTAAGTTTCTTTATCGTATTCATTTTATGTTTGATAATTTTTCAGATACAAAGATAGTGAAAGGTGAGAGCAGAGACAAACGGAAATGAAATTTCCGATTGGGCTATGCCGAACCGCATCCTATTTTCGCTACTGTGCAAAGATAGTGAAAGGTGAGCGTAGAGGCAAACGGAAATCATATTTTCGACTTGGTTATGCCAAGCCTCCTCCTATTTTGTATTCCCTTTCGAAGATAATAAGACAAAACGTACCTGTCTGTTTTTCATAAAGGCCGGTATGAAAATATGAAAGATAATATATTTGCTGATACTGACAAAAAAAGTTGGTCGATATAAACTTTATTATTACCGATAAATAAGGAGTCTTTATCCCGGTCATCGTTAAATTTCTCTTATTTCCTTTCTATATTCGTGTGAAATCTCTAACTTTGCAAACTGATAAATAAATTAATAATGAGAAAAGTAATCTGTTCGATAGTTTGTGCTTTGCTCCTTGTGTCGTGCGGCGAATATAATAAGATACTGAAAAGTACTGATTATGAGCTGAAATACGACTATGCTAAGAAGGCGTTTGAACGGAAAAAATATATGCAGGCTGCGACCTTGCTCGAAGAGTTGGTTGCAATCTTCAAAGGAACGGATAGGGCAGAAGAGTCGTTGTATTTATTGGCTCGGAGCTATTATTTGAATAAGGATTATATTACGTCTGGCGAATATTTTCAGGCGTATTATAAAAATTATCCCAAAGGGGAATATACCGAATTGGCCCGTTTTTATTGCGGATATGGTTATTATTTGGACTCTCCCGAGGCTAAATTGGATCAAACAGGCACTTATAGAGCAATCGATGAAATGCAGCGTTTCCTCGATTATTTCCCGAATAGCGAACGGGCTAAACAGGCACAGGATATTATTTTTGAGTTACAAGACAAACTTGTGTATAAAGAGCTATTGAATGCCCAGCTATATTATAATTTGGGTAATTATATGGGGAATAATTATCAATCGGCTATCATTACGGCGCAAAACGCTTTGAAAGAATATCCCTATACGCGATATAAGGAAACTTTGTCCATGTTGATTTTGAAGTCGAAATATCAAGAAGCGGTACAGAGTATCGAAGAAAAGAAACCTGAGCGTTTTCGTGATGTCATCGACGAATACTATTCGTTTATCAACGATTATCCTTCGGGAGAATATTCGAAAGAAGCCGAGAATATTTTTAAAGTGGCGAATAAATACGTAAAAGATTAATCTTTAAAATAATGGATTACAAGAAAACAAATGCACCGACAAACACCGTAACACGCGATATGGTGGCGTTGTCTTCCGACACGGGAAACATTTATGAAACGGTTTGTATTATTGCCAAGAGAGCCAATCAAATTGCAGTTGAGATGAAGACCGATCTTGAAAAGAAACTTCAAGAATTCGCTTCTTGCAACGACAATTTGGAGGAGGTTTTTGAAAATCGGGAACAAATTGAGATCTCTCGTTATTATGAGAAATTGCCGAAACCGGTTCTCATTGCTACGCAAGAATATATAGAGGGTAAAGTATATTATAAAAATCCCGAGAAAGAAAAATCGGCTATTGAATAATAGTCTGTAAAGTATACCTGCAAGCCGCACTATTCTGTATGATGATGGTGCGGCTTGCAGATTTCTTTGTCTGTCGGTAAAATCGTTTTATTAGTTTGTTACCGAGAAAAGTAAAAAGCTCAATTAGTTCATTAAAACTATGATTAATAGAATATTAATCCGTTCCAAAGTCGTTCAAATAGCCTATTCGTATTTCCTGACGAAAGACAAGACTGTTATGGAAGCTGAGAAAGAATTGTTTTTCAGTTTCGAAAAATCTTACGAGTTGTATCATTTGTTATTGACTTTGATGGTCGAATTGACCGATACGCAAGCTGCAAGGGTGGAAGCTGCTCGTATGAAATTCTTGGCGACTCCCGAGGAGAAGAATCCCAATATGCGCTTCGTTAATAACCGGTTTATCGAGCAGTTGAGGAATTGCGACGATTATAAAGATTACCACGAGAAGAAACCTGTGACTTGGACCAATGAACCGAAGTTCCTGAGAGACTTTTCGGAGCGTATCGTAAAGAGTGAATTGTATAAAGAGTATATGGATTCTTCGGACGATTCTTATGAAAACGATTGTGAGTTCTGGAAAAAAGCCCTTAGGGCTTTGATTTGTACCGACGAGGAGTTGACGGAATTGTTAGAGCAAAAGTCTTTATATTGGAATGACGATTTGGAGATTATAACGACATTCGTTTTAAAAACGATTAAACAATTTAGTGAGGAAAACGGAGGCCCGCAATCGTTGTTACCGATGTTTAAAGATGATGACGATGCTGAATTTGCCAAAGAGTTGTTCAGGAATACATTGATTCATGGGGGAGAATATCGCAATTATATAGAAAATTTCATCAAAAATTGGGAGATCGAGCGTGTCGCTTTCATGGATATTGTGATTATGATGGTGGCTTTGAGCGAGTTTCATAGATTCCCTTCGATACCGACAAGAGTGACTTTGAACGAATATATCGAGTTGGCAAAGGCTTATAGTACATCGAAGAGCGGGCAGTTCGTAAACGGTGTATTGAATGCGATAGCCGATAACCTTAAAAAAGAAGGTGTTCTAACAAAAGAATAATGAAATTTGTTATATATTTGTGCACGGGTTTTAGGATCCAAGTATAAATTGTTTATTAAAAGCTAAATTATGACAGTGTTATCAATTTTTTTACAAGCTGCAACGGGGAGTGGAATGTCTAGCATTCTGATGATGGTTGCATTGATCGCTATTTTTTATTTTTTCATGATTCGTCCTCAGACGAAGCGTCAGAAAGAAATTCGCAAGTTCCGTGAGTCTCTCACCACCGGCGACAAAATCGTTACGGCAGGAGGTCTATTCGGAAAAATAAAAGAGGTTAAATCCGATTCTTTTATTATTGAAATAGCCGAGAATACTCGTGTTCGTATTGCCAAAGATTCTGTTTATCCTTCTGCTGCCGAAGCTAAGGATAGCGGAGCCGATCAAGCTAAGTAATCTATTTTTTCAAAGGACTCCTTTGCAGGAGAATAAGAAGATAAGGTTTTTTATCAAGGAACATCGGTTCTGTCGATAAAAAACCTTATCTTTGTTGTATGTAGTCGTTGCATGATATATGGAAGAGAATATTTCAGACCGCATAGTAGCAAAGTTTAAGTCGATTATCCAGAGGATTGGTACTGCATTCCGTCAGGAACGCACGCGGGAATTGTTTACATTTTTGGGGTTTGTTCTCCTTTCGTTGATATTCTGGTTTATGCAGGGGCTGAATGAGGAGGTTGAAAATTCTTTCAAAATACCGATAGAACTACAAAACCTTCCCGAGAAAACGACTCTTATTAATGATCTCCCATCTCATATCGAGGTGAGAGTACGGGATAAAGGTCCTGTTATGTTGGGGTATGCGATAGAAGGATTGTCCCCGTTACGGATTAATTTTCAGGAGTATGATAAGGGGCGAAATTCTTTTTTGTTGCTGTCGTCTCAGCTTGAAACTATATTGCGAAAGTCCCTCCGTTCGTCAACGAGTATTGTTTCGATTATTCCCGATACGTTGAAAGTGATGTACACACACAATGCCGGTAAACGGGTGAAGCTGGTTGTGAAAGGTGTCGCATCGACTACACCTCAGTGTGTACTGAGCGGTGATATGACAGCCGATGTCGATTCGGTGATGGTTTATGGAGAGTCTTCCTTATTAAAACGAGTTAAAGAGGTTTATACGACCGATTTTGAAGCAAAAAAGTTGAACGATACCCTTCGCACGGTTGTCAAGATAGCGAAGATTCCGAATCTTCGAATTGTTCCTGAACAGGTGACCGTCACCATACCTGTGGAAGAAATGACCTCTAAAATTCTCGATATCCCTGTAATCCCGCAAAATGTACCTTCGAATTGGTCTCTTATCACATTTCCTTCGTCGGTGCAACTTTCTTGCATGATGCCGTTTAGTAAGTTTGCGGCGGTCGATGAAGATAGTTTTTTATTGGGAGTCGATTTTCTGGATTTGTCGCGGCGGCGTCTCTCTGATAAATTAGGGGTGAAGATATTGAATGCACCGGAATATGTCCGAAATATAGTGTTGTCGCAAGACAGTGTCGATTATATTTTGGAGCAGAAAAGACCTGCATTTGTAGTTCCTGTCGATTCTGCCAATCGAGTAACACCCGATTCGATATGAGACGTATAGGTATTACCGGTGGCATAGGTAGTGGCAAGTCGGTTGTCTCTCGGTTGCTGCGTATAATGGGATATTCTGTATATGATACAGACTCGGAAGCGAAGAGGCTGATGGAATCTTCGTTGGAAGTCGTGCAGAAACTATCGGAGTGCTTTGGGAGAGATATATATCATAACGGTCGATTGAACCGGGGTTTGTTGTCCTCTCGGGTATTTGGAAAGTCGGATAAGATAGTATTGCTTAATTCCATAGTACATCCGGTGGTACGCTTCGATTTCTATCGATGGTCCGAATCTCTAAACGAGGAGATATGCTTTGTGGAATCGGCTATTTTGTATGAATCCCGGTTTGACGAACTGGTAGATGAAGTCTGGACGGTGACAGCACCGGAAGAGTTAAGAATAAGTCGGGTTCGCCAGCGTAGCGGTTTGACCGAGGAAGAGATAAAAAAGCGTATGGCTGCTCAATTGTCCGAGGAAGAAAAACAGAGAAGAGCTGCTCATATTATTTGGAATGACGGTAATGTATCTGTTATCCATAGGGTTTTATCTTTATTGAAGTCATTGGAATGAGAATTTTTCGTTTTGAAGACGGTTAAACCGGACAAGAATATTATTTTTGTGGTTCGAATGATTTAAGTAATTAAATATAAAACGAAAATTTTATGTTAAAAACGATTTTATCTATTTCCGGTAAACCCGGTTTGTTCAAATTGATATCTCAGGCAAAAAATATGCTGATCGTGGAATCTCTGCAAACGGGGAAACGGCAACCTGCTTATGCCCATGAAAAAATCATATCGTTAGGAGATATCGCTATTTTCACCGATGAAGAAGACGTTCCTTTGAGTGAAGTATTGAATGCGATAAAAGAAAAAGAAAATGGAGCGAAAGTAACATTGGATATCAAGAAAGCCGATAATGAAACATTGCGTGCATATTTGGCGGAAGTGCTGCCTAATTTCGACCGTGAACGTGTCTATCCGACCGATATAAAAAAATTGATAAGTTGGTATAACTTGTTGGTCGAAACCGGTAACACCGATTTTGTGGAAGAAGAAAAACCTCAAAAAGATGCCGATGTCGAGAACACGGCAGCAACGGACGATTCTGTAAATGAGAAAGAGGAAAAGTCCAAGACCAAAAAGGCAACAAAGAAAAAAAGCAGAATAAGAAGCCATTCTAATGAACGGTAAATATAAGCCTGTGCGGTTTCCCGTACAGGCTTTTTTATGGATCGAGGGTGTGTATCCAAGCTCCTTGTGTGCGAATATCGTGGCAGGGAATACTATTTTCGAAACAGTCGTTTTGTAATTTAGTGGCTCGTCTGGGGTGAACATCGGGACCGATGATAAATTGCCGAACGGAAAATAGTTTGAGTATGTCTTCTATTCTGCCGTTGAACATCTTGCCGATAATAACATAGTCTATCGTTAGTTTTTTCCCTATTGATAGTTTATCCCATTCTTGTTTACCGAGGAGGACGAGCCGTTTCCCATAAAATTGGGCGAAGGGATAGTCTATAAAGCCGGTGTTGTCTTTGGTTCCGGGGGAGCCGTGTTGGAATATTTCGTATTGTGTCTTTCCGTTTTTCATACGGTATTCTTCACCCACTACCCTTTGACCGGAGGTGAGGGTGTCGGATAAGAGAATATAACAACGAGCTTTGTCGCTGAGTTGAACGACTGTCGATTTTTTACTGTCATATACGATAATTTCTGGCTGGGGCGATTTATAAGTGTACAAGTCAAAAATGAGAAAACCGATACAAAAGCCCAGAGTCAACCAAAGAGTCTTTTTCGAACGATTCTTGACGGTTATATAAGATAATATGCCGCAAATGAAATAAAGCCATAGATAGCGAGCTTCCAACCATACGCTTTCGATGTGGCTCCACGGTAGTTTGTATACATGCAGGCTTATCTGTTGTATATATTGCAGTAAAAAATCGACGGTATTTCCTAACCAATCATAGGGAATATGTAGGGCCGAGAGTAACAATAGGAAAAAAGAGAGTCCGAAAACAACGGGTAAAAGAGGCAGTACGAAAATATTACCGATTAGAAATAATAGAGGAATAGTGTGAAAATAATAGACGGCAATGGGTAGGGCTCCGATTTGGGCGGCGATGGATACTGCGACGCAAGAACTAAGCCAACGAACGACAAAGTAGGGTGAATTACCTCCGATATTTAGTTTGGAGTAGAATAGCAAGATAGCGGTTACTGCCGAGAAACTCATTTGAAATCCCACATCGAAAATGAGGTTTGTGTCGTACCATAACATAAAAAATGCTGCGGCGAAAAGTGCATTGAGAGAACTGTTGCGTCGGTCGAGAAATTCGGCTGTTAAAAGAAAGGATGCCATGATACAAGCTCGTACGGCCGATGGTGACAAGCCTGTTATATAAGCATAAATCCATAAAACGAATAAAGTGAATAGAGGTCTCAGTTTTCTGCAAGACTTGAAAAGAGAGAGGGGAAAGAACAAGAAGTAAATCAAAGATGCTACGACTCCCATGTGAAGTCCGCTTACGGCTAACACATGTGAAAGTCCGGCTGCCGAAAAGTATGATCTTAGGTCTTGTGGAAATTCCTGTCGTTCGCCTAATAACAGAGCCCTCAATAAAGGAGTACTGTTTTTAGACAAATTACAGGATTGAAGTTGGTCGGAAAGATGTTTTTGTAGATCCGAAGTAGCCTTTCGAAGATTCGATTTTGGTTTTTCTCCGATATATTTCCATTGTTTCCCGGTCAAATATTGACTTCTCGATATACCATTGTGCTTCATGAACGAGGCGAAATCGAAAGCATAAGGATTGGTATTGGACGGTATTGCTTTCGGTCGAAATTCAAACCCGATGATGTCGCCGTATTCGAGCCGTCGGGCTTGAATACCTTTTTCAAAATAGAGAGCTATTTTTTCTTTATATTTCACGATCGACCCGTTTGTATCCGACAGGGCTGTTATCGTAACGGGACAGTAGTAAGAGTTCGTTTTTTCTACGGCTTTGTCGTTTACGTGAGCTATCGCGATAGGATAAAAACCGGAAGGCTGTTGGGATATGCGGTTTTGAGTGCCATGTAGTATCGCTCCGATAGAAAAGACGATCAGGAATAATCCGACTCCGAAAATACTTCGTTTGTGGTATTGTTCTTCGATACTGTCTCGTTTTATGAATGAACTCCATAAAACTAAGCCGCATAAAGCGGGAATGAGGTTTCCCCATATCGGTGGACATAGGAACTCTTGGTACAGGATACCTGCCAATAGAGGTACTAACAACCGTATGAATGGAGTGCGGGCTGCCGATAGGGAGGAGCTATTCATAAGTCGATTGTTTGAATGGGGCTTATGTTCAGAATCTTCGGGTCATATAGCGCATGAAATCCGATTCGACACCACCGGTTTGACCGGTATTTTGAACGAAGCAGAATTCCCGTTCGCAATCGAAGTCGCTGATTTCGATAACTTTCAATTTTCCGTCAGCTATTTCCGATGATACGGCTTGTATGGAAACAATCCCCACGCTGTCGGTATTGTATAAAAACCGTTTGATACCTTCGGTGGTTCCCAATTGCATGATAATATTGAGTTGGGATAATTTCAACTGGCGTGTACCCAATGCTTTTTCAAAGACCTCTAAACTGCCCGACCCCTGTTCTCGAATAACCAACGGAATTCTTTTCAGTTCCTCTATCGTTATTTCTTCAAGTTTGGCCAATCGGCTGCGCGTACTGGTTATACAAACCAGTTCGTCTCGCATAAAAGGGGTGTAATGTAGATGTATTTGTCGGCTGCAACCCTCGATGAGTCCCAAGTCGATACGATGTTCTTCGACTGCTTTTTCTATATCGCTGGAATTACCATTGATTAACGAGAGTTTTATTTGTTTGAATTTCTGTTGAAATGTAGCCAGATAGGGCGGAAGCACATACTGAGCGATCGTTGTGCTTGCTCCCAAACGGAGCTCTCCGATGTGACGCTGGGTCAATAAGTTCATCTCGAAATCGAGCTGTTTGTATTGTTTGAGAATTTTTTCGGCGTGGCTTAACAGCAGTTCTCCGTCGGGGGTCAGCGTTATGTGAGTACCCATTCTCTCGAACAGTCGGGTGCTGTATTCTGTTTCAAGTTCTTGTATGTGCTTGCTGATTGCCGGTTGACTTACATATAGCTCTTTCGAGGCTTTGGTGAAGCTGAGGTTGTGAGCCACACTGCAAAAAACTTTTAATCTGAAATCTATCATGATAAGAGTCAATTTATTCGTTCCAAATCTTCCATGCCGCCAGTGCTTGCAAATGAAGCATTTCTATTCCGTTTTTTATTTTGCAACCCAGTCGGGCTGCTTTTTGGAGAAATAAAGTCGTTTCGGGATTGTAAATAACGTCGTAACAAAGATGTTCGGGGCTTAGTGCCGTGTAGGGTATGTTCGGAGATTGGTCTATGTGAGGAAACATGCCTAACGGAGTGGTATTGACAATGATTTTGTGATTATCGATTAGGTCGGGAGATAAGTCTTCGTAACTGAGTATATCTCCTCTTTTTTGTCGGGAAACGAATGTCGGTGTGATATGCAAGGCTTTTAGCCCGGCATGAATAGCTTTTGATGCACCACCGGTTCCGAGAATAAGCGCTTTTGTCATGTGGTCGTCCAATAACGGAGCGATAGAATTGGTGAACCCTATGATATCGCTATTGAATCCTTTGAGAAATATCTTGTCTCCTTGCCTCGTAATTTTGATGACATTGACCGCTCCGATTTCGCGAGCCAAAGGGTGCAATTCGTCGAGTAGGGGGATAACTGTGGTTTTATGAGGAATCGTCACATTCAATCCGCACAATTCATGGTTGTCCGAGATAAGCTGTCTCAAACAGGAAATATCCTGTATCTCAAAGTTTTCATAGGTGGCGTTTATATGCTCGTCTTCAAATTTTTGTTGGAAAAAAGAGCGGGAAAACGAGTGCCCCAAAGGATAGCCCACTAATCCGTATTTTCTTTTCATAAAGCCGATAAATTAACCGTTATATTTAGATGCCGATAATATTTCCCCTCCATTGTCGGTCGTCTCGATAATTTCGATCGCTTCTTTTTTCTTTTCGTTAGCATAAGCCTTGATGATTTGAAGTCCTATCCAGCGGCCCAATCGTCCCGGTGCATCTTGATGAAGTACCGATACGAAAGGGGCCGGCTCGATATACTTGTTGATAAGCATCGATTCGGTATTGAACAAGTGCTTTTTACCGATAAGTTGTTTCCATATTTCAGCTTCGTTCTCTTTGCACCATTGAGCTTGTTTGTCGGAATATCCCAATAGGACATATTCGTTTGTTCGAGGAAATATCTGAGACAAGCAATAAAGAATTTTCCCTTCGTATATCATTCGGTCTAATAGTGCGTTTCGCTGTGATTGGTAGGGATATAAAGTGCGTAGCCAAACTTCGACGACATCGATGGGAATGCGGTTGCTTTCATGTAAATTCCGTTCGTAATTATAATAGCGTTGTTCATAAAGGGGATAGTTTTCTCCCAAATAACAGTCTAAGGAAACCGATAGCAAAGTGGTATCGATTGTGACGATCGATTGGTTCAGTCCCGAAATGTGGGTAAGAATGCGGGGACGTTTCTGAGGAGCGAACAACTCGTTGTATCTTAGGAATGCGTTCTGTAATTCGGTAATCCATACGGTATCGTTGGAAAATTTTGTTTCTGTATCCGCATACAACTGGGATATAGCCTCGTTGGATAAAAACATTTTTAATCCTTTTTGGAACGATGGAGCATCTCCCAAACCGAGTATGTGTCGACAATAAACCGGAAAAAATGGTGTGTATTTATCTATAAAAAGAAATATTTGGGCCGAGTCTGTTTCTTGGACGTAAGAAGGTAGTCCTTTATCGAATCGTTCTATGGTTACGATCGGATTACTTGAATGGTTCGATATCTCCGATGCTTTTCCGTTGCAAGCGATAAAACAAAGGGTAAGTAAACTTACGACGACGGCATATTTGCTTGTTTTCTCGGGTTGTATCATAATACTCTCTTTTTATGTCTCTTCTGCAAATTTACTTTTTTCTTTTGAGAAACCCATAAAGAACATTTTTGTTTTGTTATACGGTGTATAGGACAATAAATATCTATTAATTCGAGGCTTTTTCGGTCTTTATTCGTACCTTTGCGATATATGTGAGGAACAGGACGTGCTTGGGCATAAGCGATAAAGCTTGTTTCTGTTCTTGGTTTACACTATCTTTGCATATAATGAGTAATAGTTTTTTTACTTATCGGGATTAAATGACGGATTATAATTTATGAAGCATTCATATTTCAGCCGGAGGTTATTGTCGGTTTTTATGGCTTTCGCTTTGGGACTTTCCGTCTTGCTGGCCAAAGATTTTGTCGTGGTGATCGATGCCGGTCATGGCGGGCACGATCCCGGCTCTCTCGGCAGCAAGGCGAAAGAGAAAAACATCAATTTGGGAGTTGCCTTGAAATTGGGACGTCTGATTGAAAATAATATGCAAGGTGTGAAGGTGGTCTATACCCGTAAAAAAGATGTTTATTTGACCTTGCAAGAGCGAGCTAATATAGCTAATAAGGTTCAAGGCGATTTGTTTATTTCTATTCATACCAATTCTTTGGATAAAAAGTCCCCTAATCGTAGGAAAGTCGCCGGTGCTTCTACTTGGACATTGGGGTTACACAGAAGCAAGGAGAATTTGGAAGTCGCAAAACGGGAAAATTCCGTTATATATTTGGAGAATGACTTTTCGACTCGTTATGAAGGATTCGATCCGAATTCGACCGAGTCGTATATTATTTTTGAATTCATGCAGTATAAACACATGGAGCAGAGTATAAACTTTGCTTCGGATATACAACGTGAATTTGTTTCGACTGCCGGCCGAGTGGATAGAGGTGTAAGACAGGCTGGATTTTGGGTACTCGCTAAAACGAGTATGCCTGCGGTTTTAGTGGAGCTCGATTTTATTTGCAATCCGACGCAGGAGAGATTTTTGAATTCCGAATCCGGTCAGGAGAAAATGGCAAAGTCTATATACAATGCTTTTGTCAAATATAAATCAGACTATGACCGCAAGCAAAATGCCGGCAAAAGGGTAGAGGAGTCACCGTCTTCTTCCGCCGTTGTATCGCCTGATAAAAAGACTCAAACGGGTGATTCGAATGTGGAAGTCTCTGAACAAGCCGAGAAATCCGGGGTTACTTATTATAAAGTACAGTTCATGGCTTTGCCTCGGAAATTGCCGGCTAATTCCAAAGAATTTAAAGGGCTTTCTCCTGTCGAATATTATAAAGACGGAGGAATGTATAAATACACCTATGGAAAATCTACCGACCGAGACGAAATACAGAAACAATATAAAAAAGTAAAATCTTTGTTTCGCGATGCCTTTATCATAAAGTTCCGTGATGGAAAACGGGTCTATTGAAAGGTATTGTGATGCTGAATAAAAAATAGAATATGAAAAAGTGGTTTGGAAAAGAAGTTAAGATAGCACTATCGGTTCTTGCGAGTATTTTGATTTTGTATGTGGGAATTAACTATTTGAAGGGAATCAACGTAATGAAACCTTCTAATTATTATTATGTACAATTCCCGAATGTTGCAGGTTTGGCCCAGTCTGCACCGGTATTTATCGATGGATACAAAGTGGGACTCGTGCAGGAAATCGTTTATGATTATGATGCGAATGGCGCGATTAAGGTGCTGTTGAATCTCGATAAAAAATTAAAAATCCCGGTCGATAGTAAAGTCTATCTCGAAACCGATATGCTTGGAACGGCATCGATTGTTATCGATCTGAACCCTCATGTGAGCGAATACTATGATCATGGAGCCGTTATTGAAGGGGAAGTGAAGTCTGGACTAATGCAAAACATACAAGGAGAGTTGTTACCCCAGTTTGCTTTGCTGTTACCGAAACTCGACAGTATTCTTTCGGGATTGCAGACGCTAGTCAATGATCCTGCTTTATCTGCTTCGGTAAAACGTATCGATCATATTACCGCTAATTTGGAGCGTTCGTCCGTGCAACTATCACAGATGATGAAAGACGATGTGCCGGCTATTCTCGACAATGTACAAGGAATAACGGCGCAGGTAAATCAGTTCTCGGGAACTTTGAATTCGTTACCTCTCCAATCTACTATGATTTCGGTTCAGAAAACTTCCGATAATTTGCAGCAAATAACCAATCGTTTGACTTCTCCCGACAATAGTCTGGGACTATTGTTGAACGACCGGCTGCTGTACGATAAAGCGAATGGCGTTTTGGGGAGCGTAGATTCTTTGATGATTGATTTAAGACTCAATCCGAAACGTTATGTTCATTTTTCTCTATTTTGATTTCGTGAATATTTTTATTATTTAGAATCATTATAAATAAAAAGAACTGTGTAATTTTTTTGTAATCTTCCCAGAGCTACGCTTATATGTGTTTATTTCCAAATTTCGTATAAAGGGAACGATTTTTGTCGTAGAACATGTGGAAGATTGTAAGATATTGTAAATAAGTGTGATAATAATTTTCTATGTCAGATAATTTGCTTTGTAGGGTCGGTGCTTATAAACGCCTTGTAATCAATTGTTTGTGCTAGAACTGTAAAAAGCAAATATTTTTGAATTTGTTTTTGATGAAAAATAATTTGAATTTTGTACTCACAAAAGTTTTTTGATAGAAGATTTACATAAAAATGGGTTCAGAACAGCATGTTCAGTTGTGGGACCGATGTTTAACAATTATCAAAGACAATATAAACGAAGAGGCTTTCGATAGTTTATTCAAGCCGATAGTCTCTTTGGGGTTTGATGATAATGTGTTGACTTTGCTTGTCCCTTCACATTTCGTTATTGAGCAGATTGAGGAGCATTATCTCAATTTGCTGAAAAAGGTTCTGCCTCGCATATACGGGGCAAGCGTAAAATTGTTGTATCGTGTACAAATCGTTCGTCAGCCGGAAGCTACCGTCGATTTGACCGCTACTACTAAATCGACTGCCGTAAAGAAGATGCAGCAGTCGATGCCCAATCTTTTAGACCCTTTCAAACAACGCGTTTACGATGAGCTCGATCCCCGCCTGAACCCTATCTATACTTTTGAAAGCTATTATCAAGGGGCGAGTAACATGCTGGCACGTACGGCAGCAGAATCTATTGCTGCAAACCCGGGGAGAAACACCTTTAATCCGTTGTTTTTATTCGGTGAGTCGGGGGTTGGAAAAACCCACCTGATTCAAGCGATAGGATTGCGTATTAAAGAGAATAATCCGGCTTCTCGTGTGTTATATTTATCGGCTCATGATTTTTTAGTGCAATATACCGATGCTGTTCGTAATAATCGGGTGAACGATTTTATCAGCTTTTACCAGAGTATAGATGTTCTGTTGATGGACGATATTCAGGAATTTGCCGGGAAGACCCAGACGCAGAATACATTCTTCCATATATTCAATCATTTGCATCAGAGCAATAAGCAATTAGTGCTCACTTGCGACAGACCTCCGGTTGAGTTGGTGGGTATGGTATCGCGCCTGCTGACTCGTTTCAAATGGGGGTTGACGGCCGAGGTCGAACGCCCTGACTATGAATTACGATACGATATCTTGATGAGTAAGGTTCGTCGTGATGGATTGTCTATTTCCGAAGAGGTTATTGACTATATAGCTCGTAATGTCACCGATAATGTGAGAGATTTGGAAGGAGTCATTGTATCGCTTATGGTACGTTCGAGTGTCTTGAAGAAAGAGATTTCGATAGACATGGCCGATCAAGTGTTGGCTGCCAGTGTAAAGATGACTCAAAAACAGATCACCATAGATTCGATAAAAGAGGCTGTTTGCGGATATTATGGACTGGAAACGTCGAGATTGTTGGAGCGTACTCGCAAGAGAGAAGTGGTCGTTGCTCGCCAAATGTCGATGTATTTGGCAAAGAAATATACTGCTCTTTCGTTGGCGGGAATCGGTGATGTGTTAGGGAAAAAAGACCATGCTACGGTTTTGCATGCTTGCAAGACTATATCGGAGCAGGTAGGTGTCGATAAAAAATTGCGCAGCGATTTGGAAGAGATAGAGCAGCGTATTCAAGGATAGTAATATAAATTACTCGAAGAAAAATAAAAGAGCTCCTTACTCAGGAGCTCTTTTATTTTTCTTCTTCAATCAGGTAAACGGAATCCCTGCTTGACGATGAAGTCAAGGAATGTTTTTGAAAATAGTTCATTGTCTTTTCGGGGAGAACGTACGTCTGTGAAGACTTGGGCTAAATTCTCTTTATGATTCTCTTCGATATATTTCTTGTTTTCTGCCAAATTCTCTTTTTCGAAGTAGAGCCGATGTATTGCTTCGGGGGTATAGTCTTGATATGCTTCGTGGTGAAGAATCGCTCCGATGGGAAGTCGTTCTATTTGCGCAGGTATATCTGCGGGATAACCTACCGTAAGAGTGGTAATAGGAATGACAAACTTGGGCAGATGCAATATTTCCGCTATCTGAGGAGCGTTATATGTGGTAGTTCCCAGATAACAGCAACCCAATCCTGAAATTTCGGCTACTGTACAAAACTGTTGAGCTACAAGCAATGCGTCGATAGCTGCCGTGACGAAGGATTGGAAATTGTCATATCCCGGTTCTGCATGGTTTTGCTCGCACCATTTAATAAATCGGTTGAAATCGGCACAAAAAGTTAATACGACAGGGGCGCTGGTTACAGTGGGTTGATTGAAATGAGCCGGAGCTAACTTTTCTTTGTTCTCCTGTTCTCGGGTTATGACGACACTGTAAACTTGCATATTTTGCGTCGTGGGGGCTCGAAATGCTGTTTCGAGTAACTCATTGAGTAATTGCTCGTCGATATCCTTATTGAGATATTTCCGTATGGTTCTTCTTTCTTTTAAAGACGATATCATATAAAGGTAGTTAAAGGTTAGATGTTCGATTGCAAAATTAAAAATTTATTTGATAAGTTATTTATTTCGGTTACTAATTATTAGTAACTCTTTTTATTTCTTCTCATTGTAAAAAAATAAAATTTATAAACTGTTTTTATCGAGGTGTTTCTTTTTATATTACTCTCGTTTTTACAGTTGATTTTTAAAGTTGGAAACTTTTTAAGCTTCTTGAAAATATAATGTTTTGATAACTAGAATATTATTTGTTTGATTTGGGAAACTTTTTGAAAATTGAAAATTTAAAAATGATATTGTTTGCGTATGTAGAATGTTTTTTATAAACTTGCACCGTAAATCTTTTTCATCAAGAAACCTTTGTCTAAATTAAGTAAATTAACGAAAACTGAAAAACATTTTATCTCGTGGAACCAATTGTTTATACTTACGACGAAGCATATCAGGCCTCGTTGGAGTATTTTAAAGGTGATGAGCTGGCGGCCCGTGTGTGGGTTAACAAGTATGCTCTAAAAGATTCGTATGGGAATATTTATGAAAAGACTCCCGACGATATGCATTGGCGTATCGCTAATGAAATTGCTCGTATAGAGCAAAAATATCCTAATCCTCTTTCGGCACAGGAACTGTTCGATTTAATGAAAGGTTTCCGTTATATCGTACCGCAGGGAAGTCCTATGAGCGGTATTGGAAACAATTATCAGGTAGGGTCGTTGTCCAACTGTTTTGTAATCGGTCTCGACGGAGCACCGGATTCCTATGGAGGGATTATAAAAATCGACGAAGAGCAAGTTCAATTAATGAAACGTCGGGGAGGAGTCGGTCACGATTTGTCTCATATTCGGCCCAAAGGGTCTCCGGTAAAAAACTCGGCTTTGACTTCTACGGGTTTGGTTCCGTTTATGGAACGCTATTCCAATTCCACGCGTGAAGTTGCTCAGGACGGTCGTAGAGGAGCTTTAATGTTATCGGTTTCTATTAAGCATCCCGATTCGGAATCGTTTATTGATGCCAAAATGGTCGAAGGACGGGTGACAGGAGCTAATGTGTCGGTGAAAATTCACGATGATTTTATGGAGGCTGCCATTGCCGGAAAAGCTTATCGGCAACAATATCCCATCGATTCCGACGATCCGAAAGTAACGAAAGAGGTCGATGCGCAGGCTATTTGGAAAAAGATAGTACATAATGCGTGGAAGTCGGCAGAACCCGGAGTTTTGTTTTGGGATACGATTATACGGGAGTCGATACCCGATTGTTATGCCGATTTGGGATTCCGTACCGTTTCCACCAATCCTTGTGGCGAAATACCTCTCTGCCCTTATGATAGCTGCCGTTTGTTGGCGATCAATCTCTACTCTTATGTTGTAAATCCGTTTACTCCGAATGCTTATTTCGATTTCGAACTTTTCCGTGAACATGTTAAATTGGCGCAGCGTATCATGGACGATATCATCGATCTCGAAATGGAAAAAATCGATAAGATCTTGGAGAAGATACATTCCGATCCCGAATCGGAGGAGATAAAGCGTACCGAGATACAACTTTGGGAGAAGATACGGGCCAAGACCTTGAAAGGGCGTCGTACCGGAGTGGGTACTACTGCCGAGGGGGATATGATCGCAGCTATGGGATTGCGTTACGGGACAGAAGAGGCTACATCATTCTCCGAGAATGTGCACAAAGCATTAGCGTTAGCGGCATACCGTTCGTCGGTGGAGATGGCCAAAGAACGCGGGGCATTTGAGGTTTATGATGCGCGTCGGGAAGAAAAAAATCCGTTTGTCAACCGTTTGCGTGAGGCCGATCCCCAGTTGTATGACGATATGGTGAAATGGGGGCGTAGAAATATAGCCTGCCTTACGATTGCTCCTACGGGAACGACCAGCTTGATGACACAGACGACTTCGGGTATCGAGCCCGTGTTTATGCCCGTTTATCGTCGTCGCCGTAAAGTAAATCCGAATGATGCGGACGTGCATGTAGACTATATCGACGAGTCGGGCGATGCATTCGAAGAATATTTAGTTTATCATCATAAGTTCGTTACATGGATGCAGATGAACGGGTATGAAGTGCGAAATAATTATACGCAAGAAGAAATCGATGAAATTATTTCTCGGTCGCCTTATTACAAAGCGACATCGAACGACATCGATTGGATACAAAAGGTGCGTATGCAGGGGCGTGTGCAAAAATGGGTCGACCATTCTATCAGCGTAACGATAAATCTGCCTTCCGATGTTACCGAGGAGTTGGTCGGTAATTTATATGTCGAGGCTTGGCGTTGCGGTTGTAAAGGTTGTACGGTGTATCGCGACGGTTCCCGTTCGGGAGTATTGATTGCTGTTCAGAAAGAGGCTAAAAAAGAGAAAGAAAAAGCATCTGCATCTGTGGCTGTTTCTCCGGCCGACTTGGTACGACCTACCGAGCTCGAAGCCGATGTGGTACGTTTCCAGAATAACAGAGAAAAATGGATTGCCTTTATCGGATTGAAAGACGGCAAGCCATATGAGATATTTACCGGTTTGGCCGATGACGAAGATGGCATACTGATTCCTAAAAACATTACCAAAGGAAAAATTATCTAGGCATACGACGAGAACGGCAATAAGCATTACGATTTCCAGTTCCGGAATAAACGCGGATATAAAACCACGATCGAAGGCCTTTCTGAAAAATTCAATCCCGAGTATTGGAATTATGCCAAGTTGATTTCCGGAGTATTGCGTTACGGAATGCCAATAGAACAAGTGCTGAAACTGGTCGGTTCGTTACAACTGAACAGTGAAAATATCAATACGTGGAAGAACGGTGTGGAACGCGCATTGAAGAAATATATGCCCAATGGCGCTACTGCCAACGGTCAGAAATGCCCTAAATGCGGGCAGGAAACGCTGGTTTATCAAGAGGGTTGTCTGATATGTACGTCTTGTGGAACATCTAAGTGCGGATAATGCGTGTAACGTTTTTTATCGAATATCATACCCGTTGGGGGCAGCAGCTATTCCTGAGTGGTGGGATCGAGGCTCTGGGTTCGGGCAATGAAGAGCGTGCTCTTCCTATGCAGTATGTCGACGATGGCTGGTGGACGGCAACGATCGATGCCGACGAAGGGTGTACATTTACTTATGGGTATTTGTTGCGCGAAAACGGGGTATGTCGCAAAGAGTGGGGTGGGGAACATTGTTTCCGCCCCACTTTCGGCATTTCTACCTATCGGGTTTATGACGAATGGTTGCAGATAAGTCGCGATCATGCGTTTCTTTCTTCGGCTATCCGACAGAGTGGTATTTTTCGAAAGACTACGGAAAAGGAAAATCCCGCCTCAGCCGTTGGTGTGCGGTTTGAAGTAACAGCTCCTGCACTTTTGCCACAAGAGACGTTGGCTGTTGTCGGCTCGTTTACCAAACAACCGTGGAGTGTCGAAGAGGATTGTCTGATGTCTGATGCACGTTATCCCGTATGGTCTGTTACCCTTCCGCCGGAGATACTGAGATTGCCTGTCGAGTATAAGTTTGTTGTTGTAGACAAGTCTACTCGTCGGATTGTGGCATGGGAGGAAGGAGATAATCGTCGTTTGCCTCTTTGGGTAGAAAGGGCCGGAGAAACGATTGTTGTAAACGGAGGTCATTTACGTCTTTTCCGACCTTTATGGAAAGGGGCGGGTGTTGCCGTTCCCGTGTTTTCTCTGCGTTCGGAGTCGAGTTGGGGAATCGGAGAATTTCTCGATCTCGAAAAAATGGTCGATTGGGCTGTCCTCACAGGGCAACGTTTTATACAGGTTCTGCCTGTCAATGACACTACCATGTGGCATACATGGCTCGATTCTTACCCTTATCGCGCCAACTCGGTATATGCGTTGCACCCGGCCTATTTGCATTTGCCCGCAGTAGGACGTTTGGCCGACGAGAAAGAGATGGCGCGTTTCGAGCAAGAGGCCGCCCGACTGAATGCTCTTCCTGTTGTCGATTACGAGGCTGTAACCCGGTTGAAAAGCGAATATATGCGTGTTCTTTTCCGGGAAATCGGTGCCGATACGCTTGCCTCGTCTTCTTACCGGCGTTTTTTCGATGAGAATAAAAAATGGTTGGTTCCTTATGCCGCATTCTGTTATTTGCGGGATACGTTACATACGCCCATATTTTCGGAATGGGGAGAGTATGCCGAATATGATGAAAGGAAAATAGCGCGTCTTTCCGATGAGGAAAGTGTTGCTTATCCGATTATTGCGGGATACTATTTTCAACAATATCACCTGCATGAACAATTGTTGCGTGTGCGCGGGTATGCCCGAAGCAAAGGCGTCGTATTGAAAGGCGATATACCTATCGGGGTGAGTCGAAACAGTGCTGATGCGTGGGTGGCTCCGTCCTTGTTCAATCTCGATTCTCAGGCAGGTGCTCCACCCGATGATTTTTCCGCTACGGGGCAGAATTGGGGATTTCCTACCTATAATTGGGCAGAGATGGCAAAAGACGGGTATGCATGGTGGAAAGCCCGTTTTACCAAAATGGCGGAATATTTCGATGCTTATCGTATCGACCATATTTTAGGTTTTTTTCGCATTTGGGAAATTCCCGATACGGCAGTCGAAGGATTGCCGGGGCATTTCAATGCCGCTTTGCCGTTTACTCCCGATGATTTGGCCGGATATGATTTTGCATTCGATGAGAAGCGCCATGCCAAGCCATACATTCGGGGATATATGCTTCCCGAAATCTTCGGGATTTATGCCGGAGAGGTCCAAGCAAAATACTTGAAACCGATCGGCAATAATGCTTTCTGTTTGCGGGAAGAAGTCGACAATCAGCAGAAAATAAATACTTTATTGGGTGATATTTATGATGCTAAGGCACAAGTTATAAAAGAAGGGTTGTTCCGGCTTACTGATGAAATTCTTTTTGTTCGCGACCCTTATGCCGCATATGCCTGGCATCCGCGTATCAATGCACAGGATACATACAGTTTCAAGGATTTACCCGCAGATATGCAACGCGATTTCCGGCGTTTGCATGATGATTTCTATTATCATCGGCATGATGAGTTTTGGAGGAACGAAGCACTGAAAAAACTGCCGGCACTTGTTCTTTCGACCGATATGCTTGTCTGCGGAGAAGATTTGGGTATGATACCGCATTGTGTGCCCGATGTGATGAATAGGTTGCAGATTCTCTCGCTAGAAATACAGCGTATGCCCAAAGAACCTTATTGTGAGTTTGGCGATACCCGCAAGTATCCCTATCTTTCGGTTTGTACGACATCGACTCACGATATGTCGGGAATCAGAGGGTGGTGGGAAGAAGACCGCTCTAAAACGCAACGGTACTACAATGTCGTACTGCATCGGGAGGGAGAAGCACCCGAGCAATGTCCTCCGTATATTTGTCAGGAGATTATCAGGCAGCATTTGGAATCTCCGTCGATGTTGGTTATATTGCCTTTGCAGGATTGGTTGTCGGTAAACCTCGATGTTCGAGTTCCCGATCCGTCTGTCGAGCGTATCAATGTACCGTCCGATCCGCGTAATTATTGGCGTTATCGAATGCATTTGACGTTGGAGTCGCTTCTTCGGCAAGATAAGTTGAACGAGACGGTTCGCTTGTTGATTGGCGATTCGCTCCGTCGGTAGAACTTCGGAGTATAAGAAAAAGAATGAAAAATATTCTGTCGGGAGAATTTGTCGGGAAATATAAAAGTGTTATTTTTGCTCAACGATAAAGGATCTGTGCAGTATGAAAGAGCTTATGTCAAAAACGCGGAAAATTCTGGTCGATACGGCTCGGCAATTGTTTGCACAAAAAGGCATAGACAATACAACGATGAATAATATAGCGTTGGCCTCGGGAAAAGGTCGACGTACGTTGTATACTTATTTCAGAAGCAAGACAGAAGTATATCAAGCGGTTATCGAGTCGGAATTATCTCATTTGATACATCAGTTGGGAGATGTTGTAGGTCGGGATTTGCCTCCTGACGAAAAGTTGACTATCTATATTCAGGTGCGGTTCGATGTTTTCAGGGAAACCGTTTTGCGCAATGGGACTTTGAAAGCGGAGTTTTTCAGGGACATACGGAAAGTCGAGATGGCACGGAAAAATATCGATAGGCAGGAACTTGAGTTTTTGGGGCGGATTATCGATGACGGAATAAAAAAAGGTATTTTCAGACCGACGCCTCTTCAACCCACCTCTTGGGTTATACATTGTTGCCTCAAAGGGTTGGAGATACCCTATCTCAAAGGAGTCTTTTCCGATATGGGTTTCGATTCGGGGAAATTGAAAGAATTTATAGCCGACATGACGAAATCTTGTTTGGGATGCGAAAAATATATAACAGAATAACTTTCCATTAAAAAATAGAATTATGAAATTACTTGAAGGAAAAGTAGCCCTTATAACAGGTGCTGCACGTGGTATTGGAAAAGCAATCGCTTTGAAATTCGCCAGTGAAGGAGCAAATATAGCTTTTACCGATTTGGTAATTGACGAAAACGGTAAAGCTACCGAAGCCGAGATTGCGGCTTTGGGAGTAAAGGTAAAAGGCTATGCCTCGAACGCTGCAAATTTTGAAGAAACCGAAAAAGTGGTCAATCAGGTAAAAGAAGATTTCGGATCGGTAGATATTCTGGTAAACAATGCCGGTATTACCAAAGACGGTTTGATGATGCGTATGAGCGAAGCTCAATGGGACGCAGTGATCGCCGTAAATCTCAAATCGGCATTCAACTTTATCCATGCTTGTACCCCCATCATGATGCGTCAGAAATCAGGTAGCATCATCAATATGGCTTCGGTTGTCGGAGTGCATGGAAATGCCGGACAAGCCAATTATTCAGCATCTAAGGCCGGTATGATAGGACTCGCCAAGTCGATCGCCCAAGAATTGGGTTCGCGAGGTGTTCGGGCCAATGCCATTGCTCCGGGATTTATTATTACCGATATGACCGCTAAATTGTCCGACGAGGTGCGGGAAGAGTGGTGTAAGAAAATACCTTTGCGTCGTGGTGGAACTCCCGAAGATGTTGCCAATGTCGCTACGTTCCTGGCCTCGGATATGTCGTCGTATGTATCGGGTCAAGTGATACAGGTCGATGGCGGTATGAATATGTAATTTTTCCCGATGACCGTATTGTACGAAGATAATCACTTGATTATCGTTAATAAAAATACTTCGGAAATCGTTCAGGGCGATAAAACGGGCGATACCCCGTTGAGCGAGACGGTAAAACTTTGGTTGAAAAAGAAATACGACAAACCGGGTAATGTGTTTGTCGGGGTAACGCATCGTCTCGACAGGCCGGTAAGCGGGATTGTCGTTTTGGCTAAAACCAGCAAAGCGTTGGCACGGCTCAATGAGATGTTCCGTAAAGGCGAAGTGAAGAAATCGTATTGGGCGATTGTGCAGACGGTTCCCGAAAAAGAGGCCGATGAGATTACGCATTATCTTGTACGTAACGAGAGACTCAATAAATCTACGGCATGGGAGAATCCACGTCCCGGGGCCAAAGAGGCGACACTCTCGTATCGGGTTGCTGCCCGTAGCGAGAAATATGCGCTTTTGGAGGTAGATCTTAAAACCGGCCGTCATCACCAGATACGTTGTCAGCTTGCAAAAATAGGTTCTCCGATAAAGGGCGATTTGAAATACGGAGCGAAACGCTCCAATCCCGACGGAGGTATATCACTGCATGCAAGACATATACATTTTATACACCCTGTTTCTAAACAAGTTGTCGATGTTACAGCACCCGTACCCGATGACTCTTTGTGGAAGTATTTCGAACAAGCGGTTTCTTCGGGTAGTACCGATTGAAAAAACGGTCTTATGAGACTTATAAAGCGATGTTGCATTTGCAATGTCGCTTTTGTTTTTTATGAAATTTTAGAAACGCCTTTATTGCTTTGTTGGGTATAAGGTTTTATCTTTGTGTAAATAGAATTTTCACTATTTAAATATATAATTATGTTAAGCAAGAAGATGGAAGATGCGCTCAATGCGCAAATTAATGCGGAGTTTTGGTCGGCATATCTTTATTTGTCGATGTCGTCCAATTTTGCAGCACTTGGAAATCCCGGTTTTGCCAATTGGTTTTCTGTTCAGTTCAAAGAAGAACAAGATCACGCCATGATTCTGATCAAGTATATTCTTTCGCGGGGCGGAAAAGTAACGTTGGCTCCCATCGATAAGGTGCAGACCGAGTGGTCGTCTCCTTTGGCTGCATTTGAGGACACACTGGCTCATGAGAAAAAAGTAACCTCTATGATCAATAATCTGTATGCTTTGGCCGAAGAAGAAAAAGACTATGCAACAAAGAGCATGTTGGGATGGTTTATCGATGAGCAAGTCGAGGAAGAAGAAACGGCTCAGGGGTATATCGATGCCTTGAAAATGATTAAAGACAACGGTTTCGGTATCTATACGCTCGATAAGGAGTTGGGAGCACGTACTTATACGCAAGCGGCTCCGTTGGCAGGAAAATAAGTGCCGGTTTTTATCTCTCCAAAGCAAAGTACCCTATCGACTATCGATGGGGTATCTTTTTGTAACAGAGAAACCTATAAAAATGTCGGAGGATAAGAAAAGATAAAGTTTGGATAAAAAACTACAAAAAAATAGCTTTTCATGGGATTTCTTTATACATTTGTATGGTTTGTAAATTAGCCGAAGAATAGATATTTAATTTAAAAACTGTTTATATGAAGACCAATTACGAATTGCGCTATGCTGCGCATCCCAAAGATGCAAAAAATTATGATACAGCACGTTTGCGTGAAGATTTCCTGATTCAGAACCTTTTTGTCGACAATGAGGTGAACATGGTTTATTCCATGTACGATCGCCTTATTGTAGGTGGTGCAAAACCGGTAGGCGAGACCCTTGTCCTTGAAGCTATCGATCCGTTGAAAGCGACTCATTTCCTAAGCCGTCGTGAAATCGGTATTTTCAATGTCGGAGGAGCCGGTCGTGTCAAAGTCGACGGAAAGACCTTTGATTTGGATTTTAAGGAAGCCCTTTATTTGGGCTGTGGTGATCGTACGGTTTCTTTTGAAAGCGTAGATGCCGCTAAACCTGCTAAATTTTATTTCAATTCGGCTCCTGCCCATCGCAACTGTCCCGATAAAAAAGTAACGAAAGCCGATGCTATCGTTGCCGAAATGGGTTCGCTCGAAGGTTCCAATCATAGAAACATCAATAAAATGTTGGTGTGTCAGGTTGTTGAAACCTGTCAGTTGCAAATGGGTATGACCGAACTGCAACCCGGGAGTATTTGGAATACGATGCCGGCCCATACACATAGCCGTCGCATGGAAGCCTATTTCTATTTTGAAATTCCCGAAGGCGACGCTATCTGTCACTTTATGGGAGAACCTACTGAAACACGCCATATATGGATGAAAGGCGAGGAAGCAGTACTTTCGCCTGAATGGTCAATACATTCGGCTGCCGCAACTCATAATTATACCTTTATTTGGGGTATGGGCGGTGAGAATCTCGATTATGGAGATCAAGACTTTTACAAATATACGGAATTGAGATAATAACCCTTTTAAACTTAAAGAATATGGTAAATTTTTCATTAGAAGGAAAAATTGCTCTTGTAACGGGAGCTTCTTATGGTATCGGATTTGCAATTGCCAGCGGATTTGCCAAGGCCGGTGCTACCATCGTTTTCAACGATATCAAACAAGAATTGGTAGATAAAGGTCTTGCCGCTTATCAAGAAGCCGGCATCAAGGCTCACGGATATGTGTGCGACGTTACCAATGAAGAACAGGTCAATGCATTGGTCGCACAAATAGAAAAAGAAGTCGGGGCGATCGATATTTTGGTAAACAATGCCGGTATCATCAAACGCATACCCATGATCGAGATGTCTGCTGCCGAGTTCCGTCAGGTAATAGATGTCGATCTGAACGCACCTTTTATTGTCGCTAAGGCTGTCATTCCCGGAATGATAAAAAAAGGACATGGTAAAATTATCAATATCTGCTCGATGATGAGTGAATTGGGACGTGAAACCGTTTCGGCTTATGCAGCAGCAAAAGGCGGTTTGAAAATGCTGACCCGTAATATTGCATCGGAATACGGCGAATACAATATTCAGTGTAACGGTATAGGCCCGGGTTACATCGCTACTCCTCAGACTGCGCCGTTGCGTGAACGTCAGGCCGATGGTTCACGTCATCCTTTCGATGCATTTATCGTTGCTAAAACCCCTGCTGCCCGTTGGGGTACACCCGAAGATTTGGTAGGTCCCGCCGTATTCTTGGCATCAGAGGCTTCTGATTTTGTAAACGGACATGTACTTTATGTCGATGGCGGTATTTTGGCATATATCGGAAAACAACCTAAATAAAGATTGTTGTTATGATGAAAATGAAAAATCTCTTTTTGGGTGCGTTCATCGCTTTGCTGGCGACATCATGTGCAAGTAAAGATGTGAAGGTAACGGTAGAGAATACGACCGATTTGGAGCGACAGAACGAAATGATAGAGGTGAATATGGACGCTGTTGCCTCTAAATTGCAATTGGCCGATACGGCTCAGGTTATTGTTCTCGATGTTACCGGAAAACAACTCCCGTATCAAATCACGTATGACGGAAAACTTATATTTCAGGCTTCTGTAGCTCCGAAAGGAACTTCTATCTATACGATAACGGTGGGAATACCCGAGCCGGTGGTGGTTCTTGCTTGCGGGCGTCAATATCCCGAGCGTGTCGATGATATAGCGTGGGAAAATGATTTGACGGCATACCGCATGTATGGCCCGGCTTTGCAGGCGACCGGCGAACGTGCATTCGGTTATGATGTGTGGGTGAAATCGGTGAAAGAACCTGTTGTCGAGGCTCGTTATGCGTCGGAATTGAATCCTGAAACGATGGAGCAGATCGCCAAATTGAGAAAGACCAACCCCAAAGCCGCTGATGAACTTTACCATTCTGTATCGTATCATGTCGATCATGGTAACGGATTGGACTGTTATAAGGTCGGTCCCACATTGGGTGGTGGAGCGACAGCTTTGGTCGTAGATGGAGAAATCGTATATCCTTATTGCTATAAGACGTATGAAATTCTCGATAACGGACCATTGCGATTTACCGTAAAAGCCGTGTATAATCCCGAGACTATCAAGGGAAAGGATGTCGTTGAGACCCGTGTCATTTCTCTCGATGCCGGTTCGCAGCTCAATAAAACTGTTGTTACTTATGAAAATTTGACCGAGGCGACGCCTGTGGTAGCCGGAGTGGTTTTGCATGAACCTCTTGATCAATGCCATTATATGGCCAGTGCCGAAGACGGTTATATTTTGTATGCCGATCCGACCGATAATGTAAATAATAACAACGGAACGATTTATGTGGGTTGCGTATTTCCCGGTATGCTTACCGATGCAAAGCCTGTTATGTATGAAGAACCTGAAAAGACTCAGGAAAGAGGCGGTGCCGATGGTCAGCTGTTGGCTTATGCCGATTATCAACCCGGAAGTCCGTTCATTTATTATTGGGGATCGGGATGGAGCAAATACGGTTTTGAAACAGCCGAAGCTTGGGATACCTACATTCAGAATGCGGCGGTAGCCAAGAGAAACCCGTTGCAGGTAACCGTGAAATAATAGAATCTGCATTTCTTTCGAATTATACAAGTTGAAAAGGCTCTTTGCGAAAATATTGTAAAGAGCCTTTTTTGTTTTGAAATCAATCCGGTAGGTGATTGTACAAATATTTACTTTTATGGAATTTTATGATGTTATTTTGTTAACTTTGTCGACAGAAATAATCAACTGTAATCAAAAATGACGAAGACCGTACAGAAAACGAATAAAAATGCTATCCTGTTGATGCATTGCCCCGACCAGTCGGGTATCGTGGCAGTCGTTACCGATTTTATCAATATCAATGGCGGTAATATTCTTTATCTCGACCAGTATGTCGACAGGGAAAATCGTATTTTCTTTATGCGTATAGAATGGGATTTGACCCATTTTATCATACCCGAAGATAAAATCGAAGAGTATTTCCATTCTCTTTGTGCGCAGAAATATTGTATCAATTTCAGCCTTTATTTCAGCGATAGGATTCCCCGTATGGCTATTTTCGTATCGAAGATGTCGCATTGCCTTTACGATTTGCTGGCGCGCTATACGGCAGGAGAATGGGAAGTGGAGATTCCTCTCATCATAAGTAATCACCCCGATATGGAGATTGCTGCAAAACGATTCGGAATAGACTACAAATATTTTCCTATTACCAAAGAAAACAAGGCCGAGCAAGAGGCCGCCGAGTTGGCTTTGTTGAAAGAGTACGATATCGAATTTATCGTGTTGGCTCGTTATATGCAGATTGTTTCTCCCGAGTTTATCAGCCGGTTTCCTAACCGCATCATCAATATTCATCACTCTTTCTTGCCTGCTTTTATCGGTGCTAAACCTTACCATGCTGCTTTCGAGAGAGGTGTAAAATTGATCGGTGCAACAAGTCATTATGTTACAAGCGACCTCGATGCAGGACCCATTATCGAGCAGGATATTACCCGCATTTCACATAAAGATCCTGTTGCCAGTCTCATAAGAAAAGGTCGTGATTTGGAAAAAATCGTCTTGTCTCGTGCCGTAGAAAAACATATCGAACGAAAAATACTTGTCTATCAAAATAAAACCGTAGTATTTTAAGTTTTATCATGCAAGTTGCGATTGTTAAGTATAATGCCGGTAATATCTATTCGGTAGATTGCGCTTTGAGGCGGGTAGGAATTACTCCTATACTTACCGATGATAAAGAGGCTCTTATGGCTGCCGATAAAGTCATATTTCCCGGTGTAGGCGAGGCTGCAACGACGATGACTTATCTTCGGGAGCAGGGTCTCGATCGTCTTATTCGGGATTTGAGGCAGCCTGTTTTGGGAATATGTATCGGTATGCAACTCATGTGCCGCCATTCCGAAGAGGGAGATACCGATTGTCTCGGCATATTCGATGTCGACGTAAAACGTTTCCGCCCCGAGAGTCGGGAACAGAAGGTGCCGCATATGGGTTGGAATACGGTAACCGGTATTGATACGCACATGTTTCCGTCGCAGTTAGAGGGGCAATACGTCTACTTTGTGCACAGCTATTATGTGCCTGTCTCTCCATACACAACGGCTATGACCGATTATATATGCCCTTTCAGCGCGGCATTGCATCGCGATAATTTTTACGCAACGCAATTTCATATCGAAAAAAGCGGAACGATGGGTGAGGCTATATTCAATCATTTTTTATCTCTTTAAACCATGATAGAACTCATTCCGGCCATAGATATTATCGACGGTAAGTGTGTGCGTCTTTCACAAGGAGACTATGCCAGCAAGAAGGTCTATAACGAAGATCCTCTTGAAGTTGCGAAGATGTTTGAAGATAACGGATTGCGGCGTTTACATGTGGTTGATCTCGACGGGGCGAAAGCTCATCATATCGTCAATTATAAAATACTCGACAGGATAGCCTCGCATACGGAACTGATTATCGATTTCGGAGGGGGACTTAAAAGCGATGAGGACATAAAGATTGCTTTCGATTGCGGTGCCCGAATGGTAACCGGGGGAAGTATAGCCGTGAAAAATCCCGATGTTTTCAATGGCTGGATTACTCGTTATGGAGCAGACCGCATCATTCTTGGAGCCGATGTAAAGGACAAAAAAATTGCTGTCGGTGGATGGTTGGAATCGTCCGATTGCGATCTTTTCTCATTTGTGGAGGCATATCATGAAAAAGGTATAGAGAAAGTCATTACGACCGATATTTCCCGAGACGGCATGTTGCAAGGACCTTCGGTGGCGCTTTATCGGGAAATGTTACAGCACTTGCCCGGTATTTTCCTTATTGCCAGTGGTGGCGTCAGTTGTATCGGTGATATTGTGCATCTCGATGAGGCAGGTGTACATGGGGTCATATTCGGAAAAGCTATATACGAAGGACGCATATCGTTACGTGATTTATCTCGACTCCTATAAAAAATTTAAAATATGAAAAACACATTTATATTGTTGCATTCTGTATGCATGGTGGTGGTTCTTTCTCTTTTGTCGGGTTGTTCTTCTGAGGAACATCGGGAGGGGATTGTCCTTGAAGAATTTCTTTATGAACAAGCCGATTTCCCATCTTGCCATTCGGTTACGATTGTAGAGCTTGAAAATGGAGATTTATTGGCTACTTATTTCGGGGGTACACATGAGCGCCACCCCGATGTGGAAATACGTTTGCAGCGAAAAACTCCCGGAGGACAATGGTCTGCGCCTCAAAGCGTGGCCACCGGTATTCAGAATGACACATTGCGTTACCCGACATGGAATCCCGTGATTTTTCAACCGGACGGAGGGGAACTGATGCTTTATTATAAAGTCGGTCCCAGTCCCAAAGAATGGTGGGGTGAATATATTACATCAGCGGATAACGGGTATACATGGAGTTCTCTGCGACGGTTGGAATTACCGTTGCTCGGCCCCATTAAAAATAAACCTATACAGCTTGCCGACGGCACGCTGATTTCCGGGTCGAGCGATGAGAGGCACGGTTGGAGGGCTCATATCGAGCGCAGTACCGATAAGGGGCATACTTGGGAGTTTATAGGACCGCTTAATGATGGAAAAAAGATCGCTGCCATACAGCCGGCCTTTTTACAGCATGGTGGCGATACCATACAGGTTCTCTGTCGTACGAATGGAAAAAACGGAAATAATCGTATTGTGCAGGCATGGTCTTATGATGCCGGCAAATCGTGGAGTGAAATGACCGAAACGACATTACCAAACAATAATTCGGGTATCGATGCTGTAACCTTGCGAGACGGACGTCATCTTTTGATATATAACCATTCGACTCGTAATCAAGAGAATATGGGTCATAAAGGTCGCGGAGTCATTAATTTGGCAGTGAGCCGGGACGGAATAAATTGGGAAGCTGCACTTGTGCTTGATTATATCGACCAACCCGAAAAGCAGTATTCTTATCCCTCTATGATTCAGACGGCCGACGGCCTTGTACATATAGTGTATACATGGCATCGCCAGCGTATCAAACATGTTGTTGTAGATCCTCAAAAACTTGAAACTTATCCCATTATCGATGGGGTATGGCCTACCGATAAAGTTCCGTTTGTCATGTCTCCTGTCGATGCTTTGTAGATCGGAGATAAATGTAAATAATATACTTGGAAGGTTGTCTGATAATATCTTATTATTTCTTCCTTGCAAATATGGTGAAATAGAAAAGAAATCGTATTTTTGTCCGTTGTTTTGCAGTTATTTGATAGAAATAATTCGGAAAACGGCAAAATTATAATAAAGGAAATTATTGGACTCAAACAAAAGTCATTGTCTTTCCGAGAAGATATGTTAGCAAAAAGAATAATACCCTGCCTCGATGTGAAAGACGGGAAAACCGTGAAAGGGGTGAACTTTGTTAATTTCAGGGACGCTGGCGATCCGGTGGAGTTGGGTCGGGCATACAGTGAACAAGGGGCCGACGAATTGGTATATCTCGATATTACTGCTTCTCATGAAGGTCGTAAGACATTTACCGACTTGGTGCGTCGTGTGGCGGCTCATGTGAGTATCCCTTTTACCGTAGGAGGCGGAGTCAACGAAATCGGCGACGTAGATCGTTTGCTGAATGCGGGTGCCGATAAAGTTTCGATTAATTCATCGGCATTGAAAAATCCGGTTTTAATCGAGGATATTGCAAAAAATTTTGGTTCTCAGGTTTGTGTTGTCGCAATAGATGCTAATTTTGAAGAAAATTCTTGGCGTTGTTACCGTAGCGGTGGCCGTATTCCTACGGGGAAAGAACTTTTCTCTTGGGCTAAGGAAGCTCAGGAGCGGGGTGCCGGTGAAATTCTTTTTACCAGTATGACCCACGACGGTGTGAAGACAGGCTATGCCAATGAGGCTCTTGCAGCTTTGCATGAGCTGCTCGATATACCGATTATTGCATCGGGAGGGGCCGGGGCGAAAGAACATTTTCGAGATGCTTTTCTATGGGGTAAAGCCGATGCGGCATTGGCGGCCAGCGTGTTTCATTTCGGCGAAATACCTATTCCGGAACTGAAAGCCTACCTTGCAAAAGAAAACATTTGTGTAAGAATATAATAGAATAAAATATGAAACTTGATTTTGATAAGATGGGTGGACTTATACCCGCCATTATACAGGATAACTGTACGGGTAAGGTCTTGATGTTGGGCTTTATGAATAAAGAAGCCTATGATAAAACTCAGGAAATAGGGAAGGTAACCTTTTTTAGCCGTACCAAAAATCGTCTGTGGACAAAGGGCGAGGAGAGTGGCCATTTTTTGAATGTTTGCTCGATAACGACCGACTGTGATGCGGATACGCTTCTCATCAAAGTCAATCCCGTCGGTCCTGTTTGCCACACGGGGAGCGATACTTGTTTTGATGAAAAAAACGAAGCCGATTTCTATTTTATACAGTATTTGCAAGATTTTATCGACCGACGTAAGTCCGAGATGCCCGAAGGCTCTTATACGACATCGCTCTTTAAAAAAGGAGTGAACCGTATGGCTCAGAAAGTGGGAGAAGAAGCAGTCGAGACTGTTATAGAAGCAACGAACGGTACGCGAGAAGGATTTATTTATGAAGCATCGGATTTGCTTTATCACCTTATTGTGTTGCTGACATCCAAAGGGCTGCGAATCGAAGATTTGGCGAGGGAATTAAAAAGTCGCCATAAAGAATAATCTCTTTCTATGGAAAAACGGCAACTCATAAATTATCGTCAGGTAGAAATTTGCCGAAACGAACAAATCGTTTTGCAAAAAACCGATTTTGAATTGTTCGGTGGAGAGTTTGTCTACCTGATAGGCCGGGTGGGAAGCGGGAAAAGTACGTTGTTGAAAACGATATATGCCGAAGTTCCCATTCAAGATGGCGAAGCGATGGTATTCGATGTAAACATGCGGAGAATACGCCGTCGCGAGATACCGATGTTGCGTAGAAAATTGGGAATCGTTTTTCAGGATTTTCAATTATTGACCGACCGTACCGTACAAAAAAATCTTGAATTTGTGTTACGGGCTACCGGATGGAAAGATCGTGCTGCCATAGGTGAGCGGATACAGAAGACCCTTCGTCAGGTCGGTATGGAAAATAAGGCTTATCGTATGCCACACGAACTGTCGGGAGGAGAGCAGCAGCGTATTGTCATTGCACGGGCTTTGCTCAATTCCCCTGAAATCATATTGGCAGACGAACCGACCGGGAATCTCGATCCTCAAACGGGAAAACAAATCGTTGCTCTGTTACATGAGATTTGTAACGAAGGGACTGCGGTAATCATGACTACGCACAACCATTATTTGGTACGTGAGTTTCCTGGTCGGGTATTGCTTTGTAATGAGAAGCAGATAACCGACATTACCGATACGGTACCTATAAAGTAATCTTAATATGTGCATTTTTTGATAAATCGTTATATCTTTGCAGCGATTCAGAAAAGAAACTGTTAAATATCAAAATAAGAAATGAAAGTATTAAAGTTTGGTGGAACATCTGTCGGCTCTGCGCAACGTATGAAGAGTGTTGCCGGGTTGATTGGCGACGGCAGTCAGAAGATTGTCGTTCTTTCGGCCATGTCGGGGACAACCAATACCTTAGTAGAGATTTCGGATTATCTCTATAAGAAGAATCCCGATGGTGCCAACGAGGTCATTAATGCATTGGAACGTAAGTATCAACAAGTTATTTGCGAGTTGTTCGATACCGAGGCTTACAAACAACAAGCCCTCGATGCCGTGAAGACCAATTTCGATACCATGCGCTCTTTCACCAAAGACCTTTTTACTATGTTTGAGGAAAAAGTTATCCTTGCACAAGGTGAATTGATGTCGACTACGATGATGAATCTTTACCTCAATGAGACGGGTGTAAAATCGGTTTTGATACCGGCTCTTGACTATATGCGCATCGATAAGAACGGAGAACCCGATACGGCATATATAAAAAGCAATTTGGAAAAGCGGTTGGCCGACACTCCCGATGCACCTATTTATATTACGCAAGGCTTTATATGTCGTAATGCTTACGGTGAAATAGATAACTTGCAACGGGGAGGAAGCGATTATTCTGCATCTCTTATCGGGGCGGCTGTTCAGGCTGAGGAGATACAGATATGGACCGATATCGACGGTATGCACAATAACGACCCTCGTTTTGTAGAGGGTACGAAACCTGTACGTACGCTCAATTTCGAAGAAGCTGCGGAGTTAGCCTATTTCGGTGCTAAAATCTTGCATCCGACATGTATTCTTCCGGCAAAACTCAATCGTATTCCCGTGCGTTTGCTCAATACGATGGAGCCTAATGCTCCCGGTACGATGATTTGCGGAACGTCCGAATCGGGAAAAATCAAAGCTGTGGCGGCCAAAGACGGTATAACCGCGATTAAGATCAAATCGGGTCGTATGCTGTTGGCTTACGGTTTCTTGCGCAAGGTGTTTGAGATATTCGAAAGTTATCAGACGGCAATCGATATGGTAACCACATCGGAAGTCGGAGTATCGGTAACGATCGATAATACGAAACATTTGAGCGAGATTCTCGATGATTTGAAAAAATTCGGAACCGTAACGGTCGATGAGAATATGGTAATCGTTTGTGTCGTAGGTGATTTAGAGTGGAAAAATATCGGCTTTGAATCGAATGCAATGCAGGCGATGAAAGATATACCTGTACGTATGGTATCTTACGGTGGAAGCAATTATAACATTTCATTCTTGATTAAAGCCGAAGATAAAAAACGGGCATTGCAAGCTCTTAGCCATAATCTTTTTGAATAATATTTTAATTTATGGGAGGCGGGTTAGTAATTAGTCCGCCTCTTTTGTCTGTAAAAATTATTTTTATGAATTTTCCGATAGAAAAATTCAGGTCATTAGAGACACCTTTTTATTATTATGACACCGATTTGTTGCGGGAGACGCTTCGTGTGATAAGTCAAGAAGCAGGTCGTTATCCGCAGTTTCATGTACATTACGCGGTCAAAGCTAATGCCAATGCGCGGCTTTTGTCTATAATACGAGAGCACGGATTGGGCGCGGATTGTGTCAGCGGCGGCGAAATACAAGCCGCTTTGAAAGCCGGTTTTCCGGCAGAAAAAATTGTTTTTGCTGGTGTAGGAAAGGCCGATTGGGAAATAAAACTGGGGCTTGAAGCAGGAATATGTTGCTTCAATGTCGAGTCTGTTCCCGAATTGGAGAACATTGATAAATTGGCCGGAGAGATGGGAAAAACAGCTTCGGTGGCTTTACGTATCAACCCGAATGTCGATGCACATACCCATCACTATATAACGACCGGATTGAGTGAGAATAAATTTGGCATCAGTCTCGAACATCTTGAAAGTATTCTAGACTGTATGCCTTCGCTTCGACATATAAAACTTATAGGGTTACATTTTCATATCGGCTCTCAAATTGTCGATATGGATTCGTTTAAGATGCTTTGTAACCGTATCAATGAAATACAGGAGACTCTGTACCGGCGTATGATAATTGTCGATGTCATTAACGTTGGCGGTGGGTTGGGAGTCGACTACCAGATGCCCGACAAACAGCCTATACCGGGTTTTGCGGAATATTTTGCCGTATTTCACAAACATCTCAAACTTCGCCCGAAACAACATTTGTTTTTCGAATTAGGTCGTTCTGTCGTGTGTCAATGTGGAAGTCTCATTACCGAAGTCCTTTATGTAAAGGAAGGTGTAAATAAAAAATTTGTCATTGTCGATGCCGGTATGACCGATCTTATCCGGCCGGCCTTATATCAAGCTTACCATAGTATCGAAAATATAACTTCGCATTTGCCCGTTCAAGAGTACGATGTCGTAGGGCCGATTTGTGAGTCGTCCGATTGTTTCGGAAAAGTCGTTTCATTACCCGAAACTTCTCGCGGAGACTTGATTGCAATACGTTCGGCCGGAGCTTATGGTGAAATTATGGCTTCCCAGTATAACTGCCGCCGTTTGCCGGGAGCATATTATTCCGATGAATTGAATTAAAAATGTATCTATGATAAAGAAGATATTTGTTATATGTGTGATGGCGATGGGTTTCCTATCGCACGTTATGGCACAAGAAAATATTTTTGTGTTGAGGGACGGTTATATCTATCCCAAGAAAAAGTTTATCGATTCTTTGGCTGTGGCTGATAAAAACATGGTAAAGCCGTATGAAACGTTTGCTACATCGACGGCAAGCATTCGTAGCGGTCGAGATAAAAACTATCAGGTACGGCTGTCGAAATTCAAAGGGGGGGGGTATCCTGGAGACTTTCAGGCCATACAGATTTTTTTAGGCAATAAGTGTTTGCTCGAAGTTACGAATGCCGATGGTTGGACGTCCCTGCCCCCTAATGTTCCTTCGACCAACAGTTATTATTTTGCCGTAAACGTTTCGGCTTATTCCACCGCATTGTTTTTCTTTTCCCAACCGAAAGATAATTATCCACCCTATTTGACGATTGTTTTGATAAAGACGGGAAAAGCACATTTGGTGTTCAATCGTCCTTGTGTGTTGCAGTCTATATCCAAAAATTCTTATTCGGTAAGGCTTGAAATGGACGATCGTTATCCCGTATATGTGGCACCTGCCGGTACGACGAGCGAGGTTACGGAGATGAATGATGAAAAAGAAACCGAGGTACAAGTTGCAGAAGAGAAAGAGCAACCCAAGAAACGAAAAAGACGGCGCAGACGTTCCAAATCCGAGATTCAGGTTGCACAACCCGATACGGTGAAGAAAATCGAAGAACCAGCTCCGGTAGTGAAGAAAGAAGAGCCGAAACCGGTACAGCCGAAGCGCTATTTGATTTGGTCCGAAAACGATGTATTGAAGATTAAAGAGCAATAGATTCTTTGGTAATAAAGTAAGACGGTCTATCCGAAATTTCGGATAGACCGTCTTACTTTATT